>OBVJ01000539.1_pt1 | contig 15032 bp, 27 predicted proteins | sample 1495071 | NCBI WGS metagenome assembly OBVJ01 (sample SAMEA2579985, study PRJEB22360) | human gut metagenome | reverse complement strand
GTGCCGGGTCTGGAAAACGTATGGGAAGGAGATTCTGAGAATGAAGAAGCCGATTAATTGCGAGGATTGCGACGAGTGCGTATACATTGCAGAGGGTGACTACTACTGCATGTTGGAGGAGCCGCGGCAGGTGTTGGAGGATTTTATAGTGCCGACGGCAGAATATAACTGGTGCCATAGATCAAAAACTCAGGCTTTCCGGCAGGCCCCGGAGGAAGGAAAAGAGAATGGATAGAAGGACAAAAAATAAGCTCAAAGAAGGTGGGCTGATCGCAATTGCAGTTATAGGTTTGCTTATTGTCTCCTACGGGCTGAGTTGGATCGTTACATGCGGAATAATAAAACTGATTACTATATGTTTTGGGTGGACATTTAAATGGTCTGTTGCAACTGGCATATGGCTGATTATCTGCATAATGCGGAGCATTTTTAAAACATCTGTCGATAAATCAAATTAATAATTGTCTCTCTAAAAAGGTATAATCAAATGCTCGATATATTATATATGGAGCATGAACTTTTGAAAGAAAAGCGGAGTATATATGAAAAAACCAAGTTGTAGCGACTGTGAATACTATTTTTTTAATGATAAATGGTGTAAAGTTAAAACTAAAAAGGGAATGACAAATCCTGGAAAGAGTTACTGTCAGCATCCCAAAATGAAAAATAAAGTTATATCTTTACGTGCGGTAGGTATTTATGGATATCCGGTGTGGTGTCCATTTGCGGATAGAAGAACTTGTTTAGAGTGCGGTACTTCTATTCGCATAGAAGAAGGCGAATATTGTAAAAAGCATAGATAGTATCAGCGTTTTATAAAGAAAAGGTAGGGGAGATAAATTGAAAACTGTGAAAAAGAAAATACTGCCGGAAGATTTTAAATCGGTAAGAGCCAGGGAAAAGAATTTTGAAATCCGGGTGGACGAGGATGATATACAGGTTGGTGATCTTCTCATTTTGGAAGAATGGGATGGATTTTATACAGGGAACAGCGTGCGCCGCTATGTGAAATATGTTTTGCGGGAGGCTCAGGAGTTAGGGGTGATACCTGGTTTTTGCATTATAAGTTGGTAAAATTAGGATTTTTGGAAGGAATTCTATATGGCAAGGTACAAGATAACGGCCATCGTGGAGTCAGATGATGACTATACAGATGGAGAACAGATAGAGGAATTAAGATCAGATATCTCTATGCTGATTGCAGATTATAACTGCTTTTGTAGGATTGGTGATATCAAGATACAAGAGATAAGTTAGTATTTGAGTAATGCGTCCGGCATGTCCGGCATTACATACCATGGGCGGCAGGACAGGCGTTGCCGCTACCGCCCACATATTAATATTTTCCAGGGAACCGGTTTGGGCTGCGGGGATAGCCGTGCAATGGAGGCGGACGATTGGTGTGGCCGGTAAAAGCAAAAAGCGGCAATAAGGGAGAGAACATGAAAGCATGTGGTCATCATGAGGAAGTAGATGGGTACTGGTGTTTTGTCGAGACGGCCAGAGGTAAACTGATATTTCATCAAGTTAAAAAAATGAAACACGGAGGAATGAAAAAAGCTACCCTGATAAGGGGATATCAGGGTAGCCAAAGGACTATTTCACACGAATAGTCTTGGTGGTTGTTCTGGTACTGTGACCGTTATTCACAGTAGTGCGAACCTGGATATTTCCAGAACTTGTAGTTCTGGCAGTAGAGTTAATACGAACTCTTATTGTTTTACCCATACGCGTACCTCCTTTCATAATCTCGTACCTCCCTGTGGTATGACGAACGGACGTTCACCACAATATATAGTATAGCAGAAGGGGATAAATAAAGTCAATGATAAATTTAGGAAAAGTTTTGCAAAGTGAAAGAAGAAAACAGAAATTGTCACAGCAGAAGCTTGCTGACATGGCCGGAGTAACCAAAAGAGCGATTGCTTACTGGGAAAATGGTACAAAAAGTATGAGTGTAGAAAGTGCAGATAAAGTATTCAAAGCGCTTCATGTTACTGTAAAGATAGGTGAACTATAGTTCACTAATCGATCATTTAGAGGAAAAAGAAGATGGAGAATCTACCGGAGAAAATTAAGCGCATTGATGTGCTTAAGGTGGAATACGGGAAAAGAAAACTATGTGAGTGCAGTAATCCACACTATGAGATTGATTATGTAAATAAAATTGTACAGTGCGAGGACTGCGATGCTATTGTAGAACCCTTTGAAGCTTTGTACAGTATGGCAAAACATTATGAGCGGTTAGGCGACCAGGTAGAGGCATTGCTTGAGCAGAGGCGTGAGATAGCAGCATATAAGCCACATCTGGTAGTCATAAAAAATCTGGAGCGGGAAACCAGAGCAGGAATGATTCCCTATTGCCCGAAGTGTGGGGAAACGTTTTATCTTGACGAAATAACCGCGTGGCATAACAGGAAATTTAAAGGAGAGAAGATATGAAAGATGAATTATTAAAGATTGCACAGGAAGTTTTAACCGAAGAAGAAGTACAGGAAATAGTAAAGGAAAAATTCAAAGAAGCTTTTAAAAACGCAGTAGGGGAGGCTTTCCGCTGGGGAGACGCCGAAAGGGCGCTTAAAAATAAAATTACGGAGGTTATGGTTCCGTACATCGAAAAGTATGATTTTACAGAATTCCTCCCTAAACTGGATACAGTACTTACAGAAATAGTGAATTCTGATGGCTGCATGGCCGAAAAGCGTATTTTGGAGAATTTCAAAGGGCTTATGCTGGAACCGGAACAGAAAGAAATCAAAGTCACTGACTTGTTTAAAGCGTGGATAAAGCAGTGCAATAAGGACATTGAAGTTGACGGGCTAGAGGTATGTCATGACGATGGGGTGTATTATGCGCCAGTAGATTGCGAAATGAGGTTCGAGGAAGAAGAAAAACCGGAATGGAGTTGTTTACAGAGAGCGAAAATTACATTTGAAAACGATTACGATAAAGATCTTAATATACAGATTCAGGTTTCAAAATACATAAGCGATTATGGAAAAGAGCACCCATATTCTATAAGTATTTCAAGTGACATCAAAATTTCATCATTGCGAAGACTGTCTGATTTCGAGGTCCTTCTTCTCAGGCTAGAACGGGCAGGAACCACGATAGTGATTGATGAGGAATGGGACAGCAGCTATATTGAGCCGGAAAAAGAGCCGGAAGCGACATTTGTATAAAAGAAAGAGAGGCATGAAATGTATATATACATAAAGGCATTACCGGGAAAAGAAGTCTTTGCAATCTGGGGATATGAGTATTACAAAACAAAAGTGCAGTCTGTTGAAATCTTAGAAGATGGATCGGTTTGCTATATGATCTATGATCCAGATTCGGAGTCATGTGCCAGTGGCTATACGGACGACGAATTTTATCTGACAGAGGCAGAAGCAAAAGACGCTGTTTCTGAGCAGGCTTAATTCGTTGCAATGGCGAAAACGGCGGCAACATAGGCCGTGCGCGAGTAGCCATGTAAGACCATTTTGGCGACGTCAACAATATGGTAGAGGAGGAGTGAATCATGGTTGATAACACAAGCTGCAAGTTAAGAGGTTGCAATAAGTGCGACGAGTATAGGAAGCAATGTGATGATTTAATGCAGGAAAATGAGGCATTGCGGATGATTCTGGCAGAAATACGCGAAGATTTGGAAGATATACAAGCAGACCTGAAAAATATGCGTGACTGGAATAATGCTTTTGAGAGGATCAGGAGGGTATTGGAGTGAGAAGAGACAATATTCCACCGGGATACATAAGCCCGAAGGAAATACAGGCCGCCCAGCGGTACTACCGGATCGGCCGCAACGTAATGGTACATACCTACAAGGCTCAAGGTATAGATGCTATGGGACACACCGGAGAGGCGCACCGAGGGAAAATCGTGGCAAAGTATAAGTACTTTGCGCTGGTGAGGCTGCCGAGTGGCGTGTTGGATAGTGTGCTATTGCCGGACCTGGTTTTACAGATGCGGCAGCGAAAGAATCCGGGGAGCAATCCCCGGAAATAAAAAACCGAAAGAAAGAACATATGTGCGAGAAAATGAAAAAGCGGTGGATATCCGGGAAGATATGCGCCACCGCTTAGCTATTGCCTGAGTATATTATAACCGACTCAGGCGTGATAAATCAACTGGAAAATCATACCATGAGGAGGATTATAATATGCAGACAGCGATTAATACAGATAATTTTGTAATGACAGTAATGGAAACACTAATGGCAAGTATGGACATGTGGGCGGAGCAGGAAAGACTTAACCAGGTTAAGGCGGCGCTCTACATGAATCTGATGGACAAGACAATCCTGGCTGACGATCACGCCGGCCGGCAGCTTCCGACGGAATATATCGACGATACGCCGCGTGTGGTGGAAATGTGGCTCAGGTGTATGCAGTTGGAGAAAAGACCCGCCGGAACGATTGAGAACTACCGCGGGGAACTGAAGAACTTTTTTGAGTGGTCCCGAAAGCATTATGCGGATATTACAACCAATGATGTACGGGCATACCTTTCGTGGCGGCAGATTGTAAAGCATAACAGTGATTCGACGATCAATAATAAGTATCATGCTTTGCAATCCTTCTACCGCTGGATCATGTCAGAGGATTTGATTGAGGACGGCGGGAGCCTGGCAAGGAAGCCAAAAAAGAATCCCATGGACAAGATCAATAAGGTTAAGACGGAGAAGAAGATACGTACCGTACTGACAGACGAGCAGGCGGAGATAATCCGGTGCGATTGTAAGACAGTGCGCGATAGGGCCGTTGTAGAGGTCCTGATAGCCACAGGAATGCGAGTAAGTGAGCTTGTAGGGCTTGACCTTAACGACATTGATATCCGCTCCGGGAAGTGCATCATAATTTCCGCCGGAAGGGCGGGATATATACACGGCTCAGTGACGATAGTATAAGGCATATGCTTAACGCTATCGCGGATTCTGATAAGCGCCTTACCGGCCTTAATCTCCACCCACATATGTTCCGGGCATACCTTGCGACATATATGTACAGGCATGGCGCGTCAATTAAGGATATCCAGCGGATTCTCGGCCATAGCAATATTAATACAACGACGGAGTGTTACATTATCGACGATGATGATTCCATGCAACAGGTGCATGAGTTATTCGCAGCATAGGGAGGTATTTATGGATAAGAGCATATTACGGCAGTGTGCAAGCCTTCTCACGGAAATAGAGGGGGAAGAAAAAAGAATACAGGATTTAGAATCCGAAATACAGGCAATGCCACCCAGGCACAGAGAGGTAAGCGACGTTGTCACAAAAGGTAAACGAGGGAGGAAACCTCTGGGGAGGTGTGTTATTCACGGAAATAAAGACAATACACTTATTAACCGAAAGCGAGTTAAGGTACGCGAAAGAAAGGCAAAAAAAGAATTGCATGTGGCAGAACTCGACAGCATGGTGATAGATGCGGAGGAATACATATACTCTCTTCAGGATAGTGAATTGAGGAATATATTATTATTTTATTGCATCGACCGGAAAAGCTGGAAAGAGGTAGCTGATGCCATGGGAGAAGGATACACGGCAGAAACTTGCAGACAAAAATTTTCAAGATTTATGCGTGAAAAGTAAATTGTCACGTTTGTCACACCCAAATGTGTTATAATTTAAAATGAGAAAAGTGTATCAATAAAACACAACCCTGACACGCTTTTTCGGCAAGGTCTAAAAGTACACCCTTAATAGACCTTTCAAAAACAATAAGGGCAATACCGGAGACGATCCGGTATTATGTGGAGCATACCATCAATGGCAGATGGACATTCGCCGACCATAGGAAGGTAATGTGTCCCGGTTCGATTCCGGGTGATCCGCTTTTTCTTTCATTTTTTGTTCCTTCTTGTAAAAGGCATCCGGCGCCAAACGGGTGCCTTTATTTTATACAGAATAGAGGTGACACCATGGCAAGAGCGCCAGATCAGAGAGTGCAACAGGCAGAAGCAATGTTCCTTGCCGGAAAGAAATTAGTGGAGATTTCAAAGCAGCTAGGGATACCGGAAGGGACAGTACGGCGCTGGAAATCAACATATAAGTGGGGAAGCGAACGTTCGGAAAAGAAAAGCGAGCGTTCGGAAAACAAACGCGAACACTCAGAAAAAAAGGCGAACGTTCGGAAAGAAGAAAAGAAAGCTGTTGCTGAAGAAGTGATACAGGTGTTAGAGAATCCTAACCTGACCGACAAGCAGCGGCTTTTCTGCATCCGGTATGTGAGATGCTTCAACGCAACGAGATCATACCAGAAAGCGTATAACAGCAGTTACGAGACGGCAATGGTCGAAGGGTGCAAACTACTAAGAAATCCAAAGGTCAGGGCGGAAATCACGCGGCTTAAGCAGGACCGGCTAAACCGGGAAATGCTTGACGAACACGATATTTTCCAGAAGTACATGGACATTGCATTTTCTGACATTACCGATTATGTGGAGTTTGGCAGAGAGGAAATACAGGCCATGGGAGCGTTCGGCCCCATACAGGTTGAGGACCCGGCAACCGGGAAAAAAGTTCCGCTCATGAAAACTGTTAACAGCGTTCGTTTCCGTGAATCCGATGTGGTTGACGGAACGATCATAACGGAGGTTAAGCAGGGGCGGGACGGAGCCAGTATAAAGCTAGCGGACCGTATGAAGGCTCTGGAATGGCTTGCTGACCACATGGACCTTGCGACGCCAGAACAGCGGGCAAGGATTGACCATATACAGGCTCAAACTGGAAAGATTATGAGGGAGAGCGCAAGCGGAGATGGCGACGGCGTGGAGGTGATAAACGATGCACCGCAAGCAGATCAGGATATCAGAGACGATCATACCGAAATATCTTCCGCTGTTTAACGATAAGACACACCGCCATATCATTTTAACATCCGGAAGAGCCGGTACGAAATCAAGTTACGCGGGCGTTCGGAGTATTTTCCAGTTAATCAACGACCCGAACGGTTCCGTAGTAGTGCTCAGAAAGCATCATAACAAGCTGCGGAAGACGGTGTACAAGGAGATGCTGAGAGGTATCAACCGGCTGGGAATCGACAAGAGGGCGTTCCGGATCGGGAAATCACCCATGGAAATCACGTACCGTAAATATGGCACTACGATGTATTTCGCCGGTTCTGATGGTATCGACGATACAAAAGGTATCATTGATGAGAGCAAGCCTATTAAGCTGGTTATCCTCGATGAACTTACCGAATTCTTTGATGATGGCGAGGGAGAAGACGAACTACAGAATATCGAGGCTACGTTTATCCGTGGCAACAGCAGCGGATTCCAGATGATATATCTATACAACCCGCCAAAGAATCCGAACGCACCAATCAACAAGTGGTGCAAGAAGATGGAGAAGCGGGCGGACTGTATCCATATTCACACGGACTATAGAGACGTTCCGGAGGACTGGCTTGGAAAAGACCTGATAGAGTCTGCGGAGATCATGAAGGCGGCAGATGAGCGACAATACAGGTGGGTATGGCTGGGGCAGAGCATAGGGGTAGATGAGGTAATCTACTACATGTTTTCTGACAAGCATAAGGAGAGGCCGGAAAATAGGCGGTATCGGATTATTGGTATTGGAGTAGATTACGGACAGCAGAACGCGACCGTTTATGAAGCGGCCGGCCTTGATGAATACCAGAAACGATTAACCGGGCTTGCAGAGTATTATTACTCAGGCAGGGAAACGGGAAAGCAGAAAAGCCCGTCTGATTATGCGAAAGACTTTATTTCTTTCACAGACGCGTTGCATGAAGAGTATGAGTGCAGTTACTTTTATGTTTTTATCGATCCTTCCGCGCAAGGGCTGGCGGAGGAGATAAAAAGAGCAACGAGGGATTGCGATTATACGGTGTTGATCCGCGGCGCCGAGAATGAGGTAGAACTCGGAATATCGAGGGTACAGAAGCTTCTGACCTACGGGATTATGACGATTTCCCCATTGCAGGAATATGCAGTAGATGAATTCGGAACCTATGAATACGACAAGAAATCTATCGAGCGCGGGAAAGAAATTCCGGTAAAGGTGGATGATCATTGCATGGACGCTATCCGGTATCTCGTCATGGGATTCTGGAAAAAAATGAAACATTGGCTCCCGGTGAAGGAATACGAAAAAGAATACCGGAACCCGCTTGACGAGGAGGTGGAAGATGAATATATTTAGCTATTTCAAGAAGAAAGGGATTGACACGGTTGACAGTTCTTTCTATGCCAAAATTTCGGAATGGTATAGCTGGTACAGAAGCAATGTGCGTAAGTTCCACTTCTACCGTATATATGGCGGACAAGGAACCTGGACCAAATGCCACCGTCACAGCCTCGGAATGCCGAAAAAGGTATGCGAAGATATGGCGAACCTGCTTCTTAATGAGCGGGTAAAGGTAACTCTATCCGATGAGACAACGAACACATTCGTTGAAGAGGTGTTGCAGAAAAACGATTTCTGGAATATCGGTAATGAGTACCAGGAGCGCAAGGCGGCAACCGGGACAGTGGCCTATATTCCGTATCTCGACAATATGGAGGTTGACGAGGCCGGAAATGTGTACGGAGGAGAAATAAGAATCAACTATCTGGAAGCCCCCAACATTTTTCCGCTGTCATGGAACAACCGTGAAATCACGGAATGTGCTTTCTTATTCCCGCACACGTACAACCGAAAGAAGTACGTACAGATACAGTTTCACAGAACTGAGAAGGCCGGAGAAGCGGCAGGAAACTATATTATCGAGAATGTGGTGGTTGAATGCACGAACGGAGCCGGTAAGGAGTTGACGCCTGAACAGTGGAATGCATTACCACCGTTTAAGGGGCTGGCTGACAGGATAGAGACCGGATCGAAAGAACCACAGTACGTAATTGACCGGTTGAATCTGGTGAATAATGCAGGGGAGGATGACAATAACCCGATGGGTATGTCACTCTTGGCGAATTCCATTGATGTATTCCGGAAGATAGACCTGGAATATGACTCATACGCGAATGAGTTTGACCTTGGACGGAAGAGGATATTTGTGGCGCCGGAGATGCTGACGGATAAGGATGGGAATCCAACCTTTGATACTGGTGACACGGTATTCTATCGTCTTCCGGAAGATTATTTAAGCGCCTCGAAAGACCCGATTAAAGAAATTGATATGACGCTGAGAGTAGAGCAGCACAGCAAGGCTATTAACGATGATCTCAATTACCTGTCAATGAAATGCGGGTTTGGTACGCAGCGTTACCGCTTTGAGCAGGGCGGAGTAACAACAGCCACGGAAGTGATCTCGGAAAATTCCGATATGTACCGGACTTTGCAGAAGCACGAGATTGTACTTGATGCTGTGATCAAAAGGCTGATTAAAATTATCATACGGTTAGGGATTGTGGCGAAAGTCCCTGGCCTATCTGAAGAGACAGAGATAACAATCGACTTTGATGATTCAATCATTGAGGATAAGCAGACGGAGCGCAAAGAGGACCGGCAGGACGTAGCTATGGGGGTTATGAGCCTAGCAGAATACCGGGCGAAGTGGTACGGGGAAACAGAGGAGCAGGCAGCGAAGAAAATCCCTGAACAGACGGGAGTGATTCCGTAATGAACAAAAGCTATGAAAGTTATCTGGCTACGGGAATCGAGAAGAAGTATCGGAACCTCGAAACTCGAATTATGGAAGATGTGATACGCCGGATTAAGAAGACCGGAACGATCACGTCAACCGCCGATTATCAACTCCTTAGATACTACATACTGGGAAACAGTACAAAGGATATCGAGGATATCATTAAAAAAGCAGTAGGAGATTCCTTCCCGGAAACGTTCGAGCTGTACGACGAAGTGATCGAGAAATATTATACGAGAGCGAAGCAGCTATATGAACAGGTGAATGAGAATTTTGTCCCTTATGAAGCGAATCAGGAATTACAGCAACTTACCAACGCTCTTGTTCAGCAATCCAACGATGAACTGTATAATATCACTCGATCCCTGGGGTTTAAGGTTGATATGGGCGGCGGCCGGCTGGTTTTTTCGCCGCTGGCAGACTATTACAATGAGTATCTTGATAATGCCATTGTTGAGATCACTTCCGGGGCATTCGATTATAACACCGTGATCCGACGTGTGGTAACACAAATGATGAATTCGGGCTTGCGTACCGTCGATTATGCGAGTGGATATACAAGCCGTTGTGATGTAGCTGCCAGAAGGGCAGTTATGACGGGGATTTCACAGCTTACCGGGAAGATTTCGGAAATGAACGCCAAGAAGCTGCATACAGACTATTTCGAGATTGACTGGCACGAGGGAGCCAGACCGACACACAGAGTGTGGCAAGGCAAAGTTTGGAGCCGTGAAGAATTGCGGACCGTATGCGGCCTTGGAACTGTAACCGGGCTTAACGGCGCGAATTGCTACCATAGCTATTATCCGTTTATTCCTGGTATTTCTGAGCGGCAATTCAGCGATAAGTGGCTTTCCGAACAGAATGCGAAGGAAGATAAGCCTAAGCGTTTTAAAGGCCGGGAATACACAAAATACGAGGCCACACAGCGCCAGCGATACCTTGAAACGAATATGAGAGCGCAGCGTGAGAAGGTAAGGTTATTACAGAAGGCCGGAGCAGATGAAGACATGGTTATGCTTGCGAGATGCAAGTATCAGGCGCAGCTTGATGAGTACAAGGCATTTTGCAGGAAAATGGAACTCGTAGAGCAGCGTGAGAGAATCTACTACGATATGAGAGGGCGTGTAGCGCCGTAGTGAAAGGAGGGGGATTATGATACAGGTAATGGTAAGAGAGAATGAGATATCTGTAAAAGGACATGCCGGATTTGCGCCGCCTGGGCGTGATCTGGTATGTGCTGCGGTATCTGCGCTTACCCTGACGCTTGCCGAAAGCCTGAATGCTTTGGCTGAAGGAGATTTTAAAACCGTCATGGATACAGGAAACATATCCGTCAGATGGCAGCGGATCAATGATAAGGGGAAGACGATTATTGACGCCTGGTTTCTTGGGATATGCTTAATTAATCAGGAATATGGTTGCATCACATACGTTTAAAAATCATGCCCGAAACGTGAAGGCTTAAAAAGCATCGGAATAGTTAACGTACTTAAAACGGAGGTATTAAGATGAAAAAGAGAATCAATTTACAGCTTTTCGCAGACGGCGGCGAAGGCGGCACAGCAGCGGGCGCAGCAACAAACGCGACAGCCGGAAATAGTAACGGCGGCCAGAACGCCGGTGGTTCAGCAACTTACACATTCGAGCAGGCGGAGGAGATCGCCACAGCGCGAGCACAGAGAGCAGAGGCAGCGGCCTTGAAATCTTACTTTGAGCAGCACGGACTTAGCGAGGACGAAGTAAAACGGGCCATGGAAGATTACAAGACGAATAAGGAAAAGAATAAGCCTAACATTTCTGCGGTTGAACTCGAACGGGATAAATATAAAACAGAACTCGAACAGCTTAAGAATAGCGGGATTCTGCGGGACAAGGGCGTAAAACCAGAGGATCTCGATTATGTGCTGTTTAAGGTAAATCAGAAGGTTACAGATAAGCTTCCATTTGACAAGGCGGCAGCGGAATTCCTTAAAGAAAATCCGAGGTTTACAGGCCAGACGTCATACAAGGTGACAACCTCGACACACACAGGCGGCGCCGGAGCTTCTGAGGACACGAACGACTATATTAACAATGCCATTAGAATGGCAGCCAGACGATAAGGAGGTCAAATATGAGACATAAGTTCGATTTACAGATTTTTTCAAATGATGCATTGATTATCGACAGAAACGGATCAGATTCTCTGATTCCAGAAGAGAAGGCCAGGGAAATTATTCAGGGTGTAGTTACTCAGTCTACAGTACTTGCAAGGAGCCGTAAGCTTCCCAACATGTCCACAAAAACCTATAAGATGCCGGTGCTTGACATGCTTCCGATTGCCTACTTTGTGGACGGTGATACCGGATCCAAAAAGACCACGAAACAGCAGTGGGATAAGAAGGTCATTACAGCGGAAGAAATCGCCGTTATCGTCCCGATTCCGGAAGCTGTGCTCGATGATTCGGATTATGACATTTGGGGAGAGGTGAAACCGCGGATCGTTGAAGCGTTCGGTAAGTTGATCGATGAAGCAATCCTTTTCAATGTTAACAAGCCCACCTCTTGGAGAGATGGCCTTGTTGCTACAGCAACAAAAGCGAATGCAGTTGTAACGCTTGCCGAAGGTGATTCCCTGTATGATAAGATTATGGCCGAGAACGGCGTAATTGCGAAGGTAGAGGATTCCGGATACTTTGTAAGCGGCCATATGGCTGATATTTCCATGAGGGCGAAGCTGAGAGGTTTGCGGGATTCGACGGGAAATCCAATTTTTAAGTCTGATATGCAGAGCGGTACTACATATTCTCTGGACGGCAGCCCGATGAACTTCCCGAACAACGGAGCGTTCGATAAGTCCAAAGCGTTGATGATCTCGGGAGACTTCAATCAGATGGTATATGCAATCCGTCAGGATATTACCTTTAAGCTGTTTACTGAGGGTATTGTACAGAACACGGATGGCTCGATTGCTTATAACCTGATGCAGAATGACATGGTGGCTCTTAGGGCGGTCATGAGGCTGGGATGGGAAATTCCCAACCCAATCAACTCGGTCCAGACTGATAAAAACAAGAGATGCCCGTTTGCTATCCTGAAGAACGCATAGGAGGATTGTGTATGCAGATTACAGATGCATTAAAAAATCTCTATAAGAAGGTTACAGGGAAATCATCTGCCCCTACTGACGGGCAGATTGCTGAATTAGTACAGAAATTGGCGGATAACTGGCCTAGTGGGGAAGGATATACGTTGCCTGCGGCGAAAACAGATGCTATCGGTGGAGTCAAGAAGGCACCTGCTGTGACATTTAACGTTTCAGGAGCAACAGCAGAAACATGCGCATCTGCAATAAAGTCAATCATTGATGGGCTGAAAGCAAGCGGCGCCATGGAATAGGGGGATTCAGGATGTATGTGGATTATGAATATTATCGGGCCGAGTATGGTGGAAAAATGCCGGAAGAAGCATTCCCGGCAGCTAAACGCAAGGCAGAAGCGTACATCCGATACCTTACCCATTTGAATGGTGACATATTTTCCATACCGAATGACATGGTAAAGGATGCGGTCTGTGCAGCGGCAGATGTGTATTATGTGGCCGAACAGGAGCAGGAGCAGAGAAAGGCGGACGGAAAGGCTGGCCCTGTTCGGTCTGAGAACAATGACGGCTATTCTGTGTCTTATGTAGTGGAACAGACAGACGGCCAGACGGCGGAAGAAGCGGTTAGACGGAAGGCTTATGATGCTGTGTATATGTATCTGCTGCCTACTGGCTGGCTGAATCGAAAGGTGAGGTGTCACAATGACCACAAATGCGGATATTACGGTCTATAACTCTTTCCTGAATCCTGATACACGGTTGAAAGAATGGCGCAGGACAGTGATAAAAAAGGCGTGGTTCTATGTTGATAATAAAGTCAGCGTAACAGACGGCGGCCTTGCTTCTGCGGATTCCTTTAAAGTTAGGATACCAGTAGATGCGGAGTTTTCCGGATCACATTATGTTGCGCCGGAAGAGTACACAGGCAAGGAAAATACATGGACCTTAAAGAACGATGACTATATAGCGCGTGGAGCCATAGCGAAGGAAATAGAAAAGCCTTCTGATTTGCAGAAGGAACTGTATCAGGTGTTTAAAATCACATCATGGTCTGATAATCGTTTTGGCAGCTTGCAGCACTGGAGAGTGGGTGGTATTTAATGGCACAGAAAAGGGTTTTTCAGATATCCACGCCACGCGGAGAGTTGTATCAGAAGAAGAGCAGCAACGGCAGTGTAACCGCGCACTTGGAATGGGCGCCGGGATTCGGTCAGCAGAAATCAAAAGGATTTGCAAAGGCACAGGAGTTTGTCGATTCTGAGTGCCTGCGGTACATGGACCCGATGACGCCACGAAGAACCGGGTACATGATTAAGTCCGCGCAGCTTGGAACCGTAATTGGCAGTGCAGAAATAGAGTACTTGGCCCCGTATGCGCGGCGGCAGTATTATGAGAACCACGGAGACAACGGAAACCGCGGTAAACTATGGTTTGAGCGTATGAAGACCGCGAAAGGCGAGACGATTCGGAAGGGGGCGGAAAAGATCATTGCGAACAATTAACAATGAGTCTATTATAGGCGCACTCAGGAAATATTTCATGCAGTGTCCATTCTTGCACGACGGGGAATTTAATATTGATTATCTCCCCAACAGTCGAGCGTACAGCCTGGACCCAATACCGGCTGATCCGGTATACAAAGAATACGTGGACGGAGGGAAGGTATATCAATTCCAATACTCTTTCACGTCAAAAGAAGCTTACGACGGAGACGCCCGTACCATGATAGACAATTCATATTTTTATCAGAATTTGTCTAATTGGGTAGAAGATCAAAACGATAATGATATTCTTCCGGAACTGGAAGGATATTCAGCTATTTCGAATGTCATGATATCGAGCTATTATCTTTTCGACTCGGACGGGGACCTTGCAAGATATCAGATACAATTAAGATTACTCTATGAATAGGAGGAAACAACATGGCAACAGTTGACAAAATTAATGAAGCAAAGTTGGTAAAGCGGTCTAAGAGAGTCGCTTTCATGAACGTCGGAACCGGGGAAGAACCTAAGTTTGTGCGCATGCAGGGCTTTTCATCTATGTCTGAATCCAAAAGCCCGAAACAGTACACAAGAACGTACGTAGATGAGGATTCCGAGCGGTCTGATGTGGTTGGATATGCAACACAGATCGGTTATAGTTTTGACCGTCACAGCCCGCTTTCAACGCATGAAAAGATTGCAGAGATTACCGATGGTGAATATACCGGATCAGATGCTTATGTCGAGATCGTAACGGTAGATCTTTTTGCCGAGGGGGAAACGAAGGTCGCACGAAAGCGTACCTATGCGGTTATTCCGGATACTACCGGTGATGGAAATGACGCAT
>OBVJ01000534.1_pt1 | contig 15114 bp, 9 predicted proteins | sample 1495071 | NCBI WGS metagenome assembly OBVJ01 (sample SAMEA2579985, study PRJEB22360) | human gut metagenome | reverse complement strand
TTTGAACGTACAAAACCGCACGTTAACGTCGGTACTATCGGCCACGTTGACCATGGTAAAACAACGCTGACCGCTGCAATCACTACCGTACTGGCTAAAACCTACGGCGGTGCTGCTCGCGCATTCGACCAGATCGATAACGCGCCGGAAGAAAAAGCTCGTGGTATCACCATCAACACTTCTCACGTTGAATATGACACCCCGACCCGTCACTACGCACACGTAGACTGCCCGGGGCACGCCGACTATGTTAAAAACATGATCACCGGTGCTGCTCAGATGGACGGCGCGATCCTGGTAGTTGCTGCGACTGACGGCCCGATGCCGCAGACTCGTGAGCACATCCTGCTGGGTCGTCAGGTAGGCGTTCCGTACATCATCGTGTTCCTGAACAAATGCGACATGGTTGATGACGAAGAGCTGCTGGAACTGGTTGAAATGGAAGTTCGTGAACTTCTGTCTCAGTACGACTTCCCGGGCGACGACACTCCGATCGTTCGTGGTTCTGCTCTGAAAGCGCTGGAAGGCGACGCAGAGTGGGAAGCGAAAATCCTGGAACTGGCTGGCTTCCTGGATTCTTACATTCCGGAACCAGAGCGTGCGATTGACAAGCCGTTCCTGCTGCCGATCGAAGACGTATTCTCCATCTCCGGTCGTGGTACCGTTGTTACCGGTCGTGTAGAACGCGGTATCATCAAAGTTGGTGAAGAAGTTGAAATCGTTGGTATCAAAGAGACTCAGAAGTCTACCTGTACTGGCGTTGAAATGTTCCGCAAACTGCTGGACGAAGGCCGTGCTGGTGAGAACGTAGGTGTTCTGCTGCGTGGTATCAAACGTGAAGAAATCGAACGTGGTCAGGTACTGGCTAAGCCGGGCACCATCAAGCCGCACACCAAGTTCGAATCTGAAGTGTACATTCTGTCCAAAGATGAAGGCGGTCGTCATACTCCGTTCTTCAAAGGCTACCGTCCGCAGTTCTACTTCCGTACTACTGACGTGACTGGTACCATCGAACTGCCGGAAGGTGTAGAGATGGTAATGCCGGGCGACAACATCAAAATGGTTGTTACCCTGATCCACCCGATCGCGATGGACGACGGTCTGCGTTTCGCAATCCGTGAAGGCGGCCGTACCGTTGGCGCGGGCGTTGTAGCAAAAGTTCTGAGCTAATTGCCGATAACATTTGACGCAATGCGCACTAAAAGGGCATCATTTGATGCCCTTTTTGCACGCTTTCGTACCAGAACCTGGCTCATCAGTGATTTTCTTTGTCATAATCATTGCTGAGACAGGCTCTGTTGAGGGCGTATAATCCGAAAAGCTAATACGCGTTTCGATTTGGTTTGCCTCGCGATCGCGGGGTGAAAATGTTTGTAGAATACTTCTGACAGGTTGGTTTATGAGTGCGAATACCGAAGCTCAAGGAAGCGGGCGCGGCCTGGAAGCGATGAAGTGGGTCGTTGTGGTGGCATTGCTCCTGGTAGCGATTGTCGGCAACTACCTTTATCGCGACATTATGCTGCCGCTGCGTGCGCTGGCCGTAGTAATTCTGATTGCTGCAGCGGGTGGTGTCGCGCTGTTAACGACAAAAGGTAAAGCAACCGTTGCTTTTGCCCGTGAAGCGCGTACCGAAGTCCGTAAGGTCATTTGGCCGACTCGCCAGGAAACATTGCACACCACGCTGATTGTGGCTGCGGTTACCGCAGTAATGTCACTGATCCTGTGGGGACTGGATGGTATTCTGGTTCGCCTGGTATCCTTTATCACTGGCCTGAGGTTCTGAGATGTCTGAAGCTCCTAAAAAGCGCTGGTACGTCGTTCAGGCGTTTTCCGGTTTTGAAGGCCGCGTAGCAACGTCGCTGCGTGAGCATATCAAATTACACAACATGGAAGAGTTGTTTGGTGAAGTCATGGTACCAACCGAAGAAGTGGTTGAAATCCGTGGCGGTCAGCGTCGCAAAAGCGAACGTAAATTCTTCCCTGGCTACGTCCTCGTTCAGATGGTGATGAACGACGCGAGCTGGCACCTGGTGCGCAGCGTACCGCGTGTGATGGGCTTCATCGGCGGTACTTCCGATCGTCCTGCGCCAATCAGCGATAAAGAAGTCGATGCGATTATGAACCGCCTGCAGCAGGTTGGTGATAAGCCGCGTCCGAAAACGTTGTTTGAACCGGGTGAAATGGTCCGTGTTAATGATGGTCCGTTCGCTGACTTCAACGGCGTTGTTGAAGAAGTTGATTACGAGAAATCTCGTCTGAAAGTGTCTGTTTCTATCTTCGGTCGTGCGACCCCTGTAGAGCTGGACTTCAGCCAGGTTGAAAAAGCTTAACTCAGCGATCAAAAAAGCGGCGATTTAATCGTTGCACAAGGCGCGAGATTGGAATACAATTTCGCGCCTTTTGTTTTTATGGGCCTTGCCCGTAAAACGATTTTTTATATCACGGGGAGCCTCTCAGAGGCGTTATTACCCAACTTGAGGAATTTATAATGGCTAAGAAAGTACAAGCCTATGTCAAGCTGCAGGTTGCAGCTGGTATGGCTAACCCGAGTCCGCCGGTTGGTCCAGCACTGGGTCAGCAGGGCGTAAACATCATGGAATTCTGCAAAGCGTTCAACGCAAAAACTGATTCCATCGAAAAAGGTCTGCCGATTCCGGTAGTAATCACTGTTTACGCTGACCGTTCTTTCACTTTCGTTACCAAGACTCCGCCGGCAGCAGTTCTGCTGAAAAAAGCGGCTGGTATCAAGTCTGGTTCCGGTAAGCCGAACAAAGACAAAGTGGGTAAAATTTCCCGCGCTCAGCTGCAGGAAATCGCGCAGACCAAAGCTGCCGACATGACTGGTGCCGACATTGAAGCGATGACTCGCTCCATCGAAGGTACTGCACGTTCCATGGGCCTGGTAGTGGAGGACTAAGAAATGGCTAAACTGACCAAGCGCATGCGTGTTATCCGCGAGAAAGTTGATGCAACCAAACAGTACGACATCAACGAAGCTATCGCTCTGCTGAAAGAACTGGCGACTGCTAAATTCGTAGAAAGCGTGGACGTAGCTGTTAACCTCGGCATCGACGCTCGTAAATCTGACCAGAACGTACGTGGTGCAACTGTACTGCCGCACGGTACTGGCCGTTCCGTTCGCGTAGCCGTATTTACCCAGGGTGCAAACGCTGAAGCTGCTAAAGCTGCAGGTGCTGAACTGGTAGGTATGGAAGATCTGGCTGACCAGATCAAGAAAGGCGAAATGAACTTTGACGTTGTTATTGCTTCTCCGGATGCAATGCGCGTTGTTGGCCAGCTGGGCCAGGTTCTGGGTCCGCGCGGCCTGATGCCAAACCCGAAAGTGGGTACTGTAACGCCGAACGTTGCTGAAGCGGTTAAAAACGCTAAAGCTGGCCAGGTTCGTTACCGTAACGACAAAAACGGCATCATCCACACCACCATCGGTAAAGTGGACTTTGACGCTGACAAACTGAAAGAAAACCTGGAAGCTCTGCTGGTTGCGCTGAAAAAAGCAAAACCGACTCAGGCGAAAGGCGTGTACATCAAGAAAGTTAGCATCTCTACCACCATGGGTGCAGGTGTTGCAGTTGACCAGGCTGGCCTGAGCGCTTCTGTAAACTAATGCCTTTACGTGGGCGGTGATTTTGTCTACAATCTTACCCCCACGTATGCTAACGAAAGTTAGCAGCTAAAAAGATTTGTTCGTTGGAGCCTGGCCTATCCAGGCCTCCGTCGAAGACCGCAGGAGTTTCGCAAGAAACTTAATCCCCTGCGTAGACGGTGACAGAACGCTAAGATTATTCTTTTATATTCTGGCTTGTTTCTGCTCACCGTAATTAAGACGCTCTCTCCGTTTGGAGGAGTGAAGTGAGTTCCAGAGATTTTCTCTGGCAAACATCCAGGAGCAAAGCTAATGGCTTTAAATCTTCAAGACAAACAAGCGATTGTTGCTGAAGTCAGCGAAGTAGCCAAAGGCGCGCTGTCTGCAGTAGTTGCGGATTCCCGTGGCGTAACTGTAGATAAAATGACTGAACTGCGTAAAGCAGGTCGCGAAGCTGGCGTATACATGCGTGTTGTTCGTAACACCCTGCTGCGCCGTGCTGTTGAAGGTACTCCGTTCGAGTGCCTGAAAGACGCGTTTGTTGGTCCGACCCTGATTGCATACTCTATGGAACACCCGGGCGCTGCTGCTCGTCTGTTCAAAGAGTTCGCGAAAGCGAATGCAAAATTTGAGGTCAAAGCCGCTGCCTTTGAAGGTGAGCTGATCCCGGCGTCTCAGATCGACCGCCTGGCAACTCTGCCGACCTACGAAGAAGCAATTGCACGCCTGATGGCAACCATGAAAGAAGCTTCGGCTGGCAAACTGGTTCGTACTCTGGCTGCTGTACGCGATGCGAAAGAAGCTGCTTAATCGCAGTTATCTTTTTAACGCATTCGCTTACGTATAAACTTATTCTGATATTCAGGAACAATTTAAATGTCTATCACTAAAGATCAAATCATTGAAGCAGTTGCAGCTATGTCTGTAATGGACGTTGTAGAACTGATCTCTGCAATGGAAGAAAAATTCGGTGTTTCCGCTGCTGCTGCTGTAGCTGTAGCTGCTGGCCCGGTTGAAGCTGCTGAAGAAAAAACTGAATTCGACGTAATTCTGAAAGCTGCTGGCGCTAACAAAGTTGCTGTTATCAAAGCAGTACGTGGCGCAACTGGCCTGGGTCTGAAAGAAGCTAAAGACCTGGTTGAATCTGCACCGGCTGCTCTGAAAGAAGGCGTGAGCAAAGACGACGCAGAAGCACTGAAAAAAGCTCTGGAAGAAGCTGGCGCTGAAGTTGAAGTTAAATAAGCCAACCCTTCCGGTTGCAGCCTGAGAAATCAGGCTGATGGCTGGTGACTTTTTAGTCACCAGCCTTTTTGCGCTGTAAGGCGCCAGTAGCGTTTCACACTGTTTGACTACTGCTGTGCCTTTCAATGCTTGTTTCTATCGACGACTTAATATACTGCGACAGGACGCCCGTTCTGTGTAAATCGCAATGAAATGGTTTAAGCGTGATAGCAACAGGCATTGCGGAAAGTGTTCCATTTTCCGGTCAACAAAATAGTGTTGCACAAACTGTCCGCTCAATGGACAGATGGGTCGACTTGTCAGCGAGCTGAGGAACCCTATGGTTTACTCCTATACCGAGAAAAAACGTATTCGTAAGGATTTTGGTAAACGTCCACAAGTTCTGGATGTACCTTATCTCCTTTCTATCCAGCTTGACTCGTTTCAGAAATTTATCGAGCAAGATCCTGAAGGGCAGTATGGTCTGGAAGCTGCTTTCCGTTCCGTATTCCCGATTCAGAGCTACAGCGGTAATTCCGAGCTGCAATACGTCAGCTACCGCCTTGGCGAACCGGTGTTTGACGTCCAGGAATGTCAAATCCGTGGCGTGACCTATTCCGCACCGCTGCGCGTTAAACTGCGTCTGGTGATCTATGAGCGCGAAGCGCCGGAAGGCACCGTAAAAGACATTAAAGAACAAGAAGTCTACATGGGCGAAATTCCGCTCATGACGGACAACGGTACCTTTGTTATCAACGGTACTGAGCGTGTTATCGTTTCCCAGCTGCACCGTAGTCCGGGGGTCTTTTTTGACTCCGACAAAGGTAAAACCCACTCTTCGGGTAAGGTGCTGTATAACGCGCGCATCATCCCTTACCGTGGTTCCTGGCTGGACTTCGAATTCGATCCGAAGGACAACCTGTTCGTACGTATCGACCGTCGCCGTAAACTACCTGCGACCATCATTCTGCGTGCCCTGAACTACACCACAGAGCAGATCCTCGACCTGTTCTTTGAAAAAGTTATCTTTGAAATCCGTGATAACAAGCTGCAGATGGAACTGGTGCCGGAACGCCTGCGTGGTGAAACCGCATCTTTTGACATCGAAGCTAACGGTAAAGTGTACGTAGAAAAAGGCCGCCGCATTACTGCGCGCCATATTCGCCAGCTGGAAAAAGACGACGTCAAGCTGATCGAAGTCCCGGTTGAGTACATCGCAGGTAAAGTGGTTGCTAAAGACTACATTGATGAGTCTACCGGCGAGCTGATCTGCGCAGCGAACATGGAGCTGAGCCTGGATCTGCTGGCTAAGCTGAGCCAGTCTGGTCATAAGCGTATCGAAACGCTGTTCACCAACGATCTGGATCACGGCCCATATATCTCTGAAACCTTACGTGTCGACCCAACTAACGACCGTCTGAGCGCACTGGTAGAAATCTACCGTATGATGCGCCCTGGCGAGCCGCCGACTCGTGAAGCTGCTGAAAGCCTGTTCGAGAACCTGTTCTTCTCCGAAGACCGCTATGACTTGTCTGCGGTTGGTCGTATGAAGTTCAACCGTTCTCTGCTGCGCGAAGAAATCGAAGGTTCCGGTATCCTGAGCAAAGACGACATCATTGATGTTATGAAAAAGCTCATCGATATCCGTAACGGTAAAGGCGAAGTCGATGATATCGACCACCTCGGCAACCGTCGTATCCGTTCTGTTGGCGAAATGGCGGAAAACCAGTTCCGCGTTGGCCTGGTACGTGTAGAGCGTGCGGTGAAAGAGCGTCTGTCTCTGGGCGATCTGGATACCCTGATGCCTCAGGATATGATCAACGCCAAGCCGATTTCCGCAGCAGTGAAAGAGTTCTTCGGTTCCAGCCAGCTGTCTCAGTTTATGGACCAGAACAACCCGCTGTCTGAGATTACGCACAAACGTCGTATCTCGGCACTTGGCCCAGGCGGTCTGACCCGTGAACGTGCAGGCTTCGAAGTTCGAGACGTACACCCGACTCACTACGGTCGCGTATGTCCAATCGAAACCCCTGAAGGTCCGAACATCGGTCTGATCAACTCCCTGTCCGTGTACGCACAGACTAACGAATACGGCTTCCTTGAGACTCCGTATCGTAAAGTGACCGACGGTGTTGTAACTGACGAAATTCACTATCTGTCTGCTATCGAAGAAGGCAACTACGTTATCGCCCAGGCGAACTCCAACCTGGATGAAGAAGGCCACTTCGTAGAAGACCTGGTAACTTGCCGTAGCAAAGGCGAATCCAGCTTGTTCAGCCGCGACCAGGTTGACTACATGGACGTATCCACCCAGCAGGTGGTATCCGTCGGTGCGTCCCTGATCCCGTTCCTGGAACACGATGACGCCAACCGTGCATTGATGGGTGCGAACATGCAACGTCAGGCCGTTCCGACTCTGCGTGCTGATAAGCCGCTGGTTGGTACGGGTATGGAACGTGCTGTTGCCGTTGACTCCGGTGTAACTGCGGTTGCTAAACGTGGTGGTGTCGTTCAGTACGTGGATGCTTCCCGTATCGTAATCAAAGTTAACGAAGACGAGATGTATCCGGGTGAAGCAGGTATCGACATCTACAACCTGACCAAATACACCCGTTCTAACCAGAACACCTGTATTAACCAGATGCCGTGTGTGTCTCTGGGTGAACCGGTTGAACGTGGCGACGTGCTGGCAGACGGTCCGTCCACCGACCTCGGTGAACTGGCGCTTGGTCAGAACATGCGCGTAGCGTTCATGCCGTGGAATGGTTACAACTTCGAAGACTCCATCCTCGTATCCGAGCGTGTTGTTCAGGAAGACCGTTTCACCACCATCCACATTCAGGAACTGGCGTGTGTGTCCCGTGACACCAAGCTGGGGCCAGAAGAGATCACCGCTGACATCCCGAACGTGGGTGAAGCTGCGCTCTCCAAACTGGATGAATCCGGTATCGTTTACATTGGTGCGGAAGTGACCGGTGGCGACATTCTGGTTGGTAAGGTAACGCCGAAAGGCGAAACTCAGCTGACCCCAGAAGAAAAACTGCTGCGTGCGATCTTCGGTGAGAAAGCGTCTGACGTTAAAGACTCTTCTCTGCGCGTACCAAACGGTGTATCCGGTACGGTTATCGACGTTCAGGTCTTTACTCGCGATGGCGTAGAAAAAGACAAACGTGCGCTGGAAATCGAAGAAATGCAGCTCAAACAGGCGAAGAAAGACCTGTCTGAAGAACTGCAGATCCTCGAAGCGGGTCTGTTCAGCCGTATCCGTGCTGTGCTGGTAGCCGGTGGCGTTGAAGCTGAGAAGCTCGACAAACTGCCGCGCGATCGCTGGCTGGAGCTGGGCCTGACCGACGAAGAGAAACAAAATCAGCTGGAACAGCTGGCTGAGCAGTATGACGAACTGAAACACGAGTTCGAGAAGAAACTCGAAGCGAAACGCCGCAAAATCACCCAGGGCGACGATCTGGCACCGGGCGTGCTGAAGATTGTTAAGGTATATCTGGCGGTTAAACGCCGTATCCAGCCTGGTGACAAGATGGCAGGCCGTCATGGTAACAAGGGTGTAATTTCTAAGATCAACCCGATCGAAGATATGCCTTACGATGAAAACGGTACTCCGGTAGACATCGTACTGAACCCGCTGGGCGTACCGTCTCGTATGAACATTGGTCAGATCCTCGAAACCCACCTGGGTATGGCTGCGAAAGGTATCGGCGACAAGATCAACGCCATGCTGAAACAGCAGCAAGAAGTCGCGAAACTGCGCGAATTCATCCAGCGTGCGTACGATCTGGGCGCTGACGTTCGTCAGAAAGTTGACCTGAGTACCTTCAGCGATGAAGAAGTTATGCGTCTGGCTGAAAACCTGCGCAAAGGTATGCCAATCGCAACGCCGGTCTTCGACGGTGCGAAAGAAGCAGAAATTAAAGAGCTGCTGAAACTTGGCGACCTGCCGACTTCTGGTCAGATCCGCCTGTACGACGGTCGCACTGGTGAACAGTTCGAGCGTCCGGTAACCGTTGGTTACATGTACATGCTGAAACTGAACCACCTGGTCGACGACAAGATGCACGCGCGTTCCACCGGTTCTTATAGCCTGGTTACTCAGCAGCCGCTGGGTGGTAAGGCACAGTTCGGTGGTCAGCGTTTCGGGGAGATGGAAGTGTGGGCGCTGGAAGCATATGGCGCAGCATACACCCTGCAGGAAATGCTCACCGTTAAGTCTGATGACGTGAACGGTCGTACTAAGATGTATAAAAACATCGTGGACGGCAACCATCAGATGGAGCCGGGCATGCCAGAATCCTTCAACGTATTGTTGAAAGAGATTCGTTCGCTGGGTATCAACATCGAACTGGAAGACGAGTAATTCTCGCTCAAACAGGTCACTGCTGTCGGGGTAAAACCCGGCAGCGGATTGTGCTAACTCCGACGGGAGCAAATCCGTGAAAGATTTATTAAAGTTTCTGAAAGCGCAGACTAAAACCGAAGAGTTTGATGCGATCAAAATTGCTCTGGCTTCGCCAGACATGATCCGTTCATGGTCTTTCGGTGAAGTTAAAAAGCCGGAAACCATCAACTACCGTACGTTCAAACCAGAACGTGACGGCCTTTTCTGCGCCCGTATCTTTGGGCCGGTAAAAGATTACGAGTGCCTGTGCGGTAAGTACAAGCGCCTGAAACACCGTGGCGTCATCTGTGAGAAGTGCGGCGTTGAAGTGACCCAGACTAAAGTACGCCGTGAGCGTATGGGCCACATCGAACTGGCTTCCCCGACTGCGCACATCTGGTTCCTGAAATCGCTGCCGTCCCGTATCGGCCTGCTGCTCGATATGCCGCTGCGCGATATCGAACGTGTACTGTACTTCGAATCCTATGTGGTTATCGAAGGTGGTATGACCAACCTGGAGCGTCAGCAGATCCTGACTGAAGAGCAGTATCTGGACGCGCTGGAAGAGTTCGGTGACGAATTCGACGCGAAGATGGGTGCGGAAGCAATCCAGGCCCTGCTGAAGAGCATGGATCTGGAGCAAGAGTGCGAACAGCTGCGTGAAGAGCTGAACGAAACCAACTCCGAAACCAAGCGTAAAAAGCTGACCAAGCGTATCAAACTGCTGGAAGCGTTCGTTCAGTCTGGTAACAAACCAGAGTGGATGATCCTGACCGTTCTGCCGGTACTGCCGCCAGATCTGCGTCCGCTGGTTCCGCTGGATGGTGGTCGTTTCGCGACTTCTGACCTGAACGATCTGTATCGTCGCGTCATTAACCGTAACAACCGTCTGAAACGACTGCTGGACCTGGCTGCGCCGGATATCATCGTACGTAACGAAAAACGTATGCTGCAGGAAGCGGTAGACGCCCTGCTGGATAACGGTCGTCGCGGTCGTGCAATCACCGGTTCTAACAAGCGTCCTCTGAAATCTTTGGCCGACATGATCAAAGGTAAACAGGGTCGTTTCCGTCAGAACCTGCTCGGTAAGCGTGTTGACTACTCCGGTCGTTCTGTAATCACCGTAGGTCCATACCTGCGTCTGCATCAGTGCGGTCTGCCGAAGAAAATGGCGCTGGAGCTGTTCAAACCGTTCATCTACGGCAAGCTGGAACTGCGTGGTCTTGCTACCACCATCAAAGCTGCGAAGAAAATGGTTGAGCGCGAAGAAGCTGTCGTTTGGGATATCCTGGACGAAGTTATCCGCGAACACCCGGTACTGCTGAACCGTGCACCGACTCTGCACCGTCTGGGTATCCAGGCATTTGAACCGGTACTGATCGAAGGTAAAGCTATCCAGCTGCACCCGCTGGTTTGTGCGGCATATAACGCCGACTTCGATGGTGACCAGATGGCCGTTCACGTACCGCTGACGCTGGAAGCCCAGCTCGAAGCGCGTGCGCTGATGATGTCTACCAACAACATCCTGTCCCCGGCGAACGGCGAACCAATCATCGTTCCGTCTCAGGACGTTGTACTGGGTCTGTACTACATGACCCGCGACTGTGTTAACGCCAAAGGCGAAGGCATGGTGCTGACTGGCCCGAAAGAAGCAGAACGTCTGTATCGCTCTGGTCTGGCTTCTCTGCATGCGCGCGTTAAAGTGCGTATCACCGAGTATGAAAAAGATGCTAACGGTGAATTAGTGGCGAAAACCAGCCTGAAAGACACGACTGTTGGCCGTGCCATTCTGTGGATGATTGTACCGAAAGGTCTGCCTTACACCATCGTCAACCAGGCGCTGGGTAAAAAAGCAATCTCCAAAATGCTGAACACCTGCTACCGCATTCTCGGTCTGAAACCGACCGTTATTTTTGCGGACCAGATCATGTATACCGGCTTTGCATATGCAGCGCGTTCTGGTGCATCTGTTGGTATCGATGACATGGTCATCCCGGAGAAGAAACACGAAATCATCTCCGAGGCAGAAGCAGAAGTTGCTGAAATTCAGGAGCAGTTCCAGTCTGGTCTGGTAACTGCGGGCGAACGCTACAACAAAGTTATCGATATCTGGGCTGCGGCGAACGATCGTGTATCCAAAGCGATGATGGATAACCTGCAAACTGAAACCGTTATTAACCGTGACGGTCAGGAAGAGAAGCAGGTTTCCTTCAACAGCATCTACATGATGGCCGACTCCGGTGCGCGTGGTTCTGCGGCACAGATTCGTCAGCTTGCTGGTATGCGTGGTCTGATGGCGAAGCCGGATGGCTCCATCATCGAAACACCAATCACCGCGAACTTCCGTGAAGGTCTGAACGTACTCCAGTACTTCATCTCCACCCACGGTGCTCGTAAAGGTCTGGCGGATACCGCACTGAAAACTGCGAACTCCGGTTACCTGACTCGTCGTCTGGTTGACGTGGCGCAGGACCTGGTGGTTACCGAAGACGATTGTGGTACCCATGAAGGTATCATGATGACTCCGGTTATCGAGGGTGGTGACGTTAAAGAGCCGCTGCGCGATCGCGTATTGGGTCGTGTAACTGCTGAAGACGTTCTGAAGCCGGGTACTGCTGATATCCTCGTTCCGCGCAACACGCTGCTGCACGAACAGTGGTGTGACCTGCTGGAAGAGAACTCTGTCGACGCGGTTAAAGTACGTTCTGTTGTATCTTGTGACACCGACTTTGGTGTATGTGCGCACTGCTACGGTCGTGACCTGGCGCGTGGCCACATCATCAACAAAGGTGAAGCAATCGGTGTTATCGCGGCACAGTCCATCGGTGAACCGGGTACACAGCTGACCATGCGTACGTTCCACATCGGTGGTGCGGCATCTCGTGCGGCTGCTGAATCCAGCATCCAGGTGAAAAACAAAGGTAGCATCAAGCTCAGCAACGTGAAGTCGGTTGTGAACTCCAGCGGTAAACTGGTTATCACTTCCCGTAACACCGAACTGAAACTGATCGACGAATTCGGTCGTACCAAAGAAAGCTACAAAGTACCTTACGGTGCGGTACTGGCGAAAGGCGATGGCGAACAGGTTGCTGGCGGCGAAACCGTTGCAAACTGGGACCCGCACACCATGCCGGTTATCACCGAAGTAAGCGGTTTTGTACGCTTTACTGACATGATCGACGGCCAGACCATTACTCGTCAGACCGACGAATTGACAGGTCTGTCTTCGCTGGTGGTTCTGGATTCTGCAGAACGTACCGCAGGTGGTAAAGATCTGCGTCCGGCACTGAAAATCGTTGATGCTCAGGGTAACGACGTTCTGATCCCGGGTACCGATATGCCTGCGCAGTACTTCCTGCCGGGTAAAGCGATTGTTCAGCTGGAAGATGGCGTACAGATCAGCTCTGGTGACACCCTGGCGCGTATTCCGCAGGAATCCGGCGGTACCAAGGACATCACCGGTGGTCTGCCGCGCGTTGCGGACCTGTTCGAAGCACGTCGTCCGAAAGAGCCGGCAATCCTGGCTGAAATCAGCGGTATCGTTTCCTTCGGTAAAGAAACCAAAGGTAAACGTCGTCTGGTTATCACCCCGGTAGACGGTAGCGATCCGTACGAAGAGATGATTCCGAAATGGCGTCAGCTCAACGTGTTCGAAGGTGAACGTGTAGAACGTGGTGACGTAATTTCCGACGGTCCGGAAGCGCCGCACGACATTCTGCGTCTGCGTGGTGTTCATGCTGTGACTCGTTACATCGTTAACGAAGTACAGGACGTATACCGTCTGCAGGGCGTTAAGATTAACGATAAACACATCGAAGTTATCGTTCGTCAGATGCTGCGTAAAGCTACCATCGTTAACGCGGGCAGCTCCGACTTCCTGGAAGGTGAACAGGTTGAATACTCTCGCGTCAAGATCGCAAACCGCGAACTGGAAGCGAACGGCAAAGTGGGTGCAACTTACTCCCGCGATCTGCTGGGTATCACCAAAGCGTCTCTGGCAACCGAGTCCTTCATCTCCGCGGCATCGTTCCAGGAGACCACTCGCGTGCTGACCGAAGCAGCCGTTGCGGGCAAACGCGACGAACTGCGCGGCCTGAAAGAGAACGTTATCGTGGGTCGTCTGATCCCGGCAGGTACCGGTTATGCGTACCACCAGGATCGTATGCGTCGCCGTGCTGCGGGTGAAGCTCCGGCTGCACCGCAGGTGACTGCAGAAGACGCATCTGCCAGCCTGGCAGAACTGCTGAACGCAGGTCTGGGCGGTTCTGATAACGAGTAATCGTTAATCCGCAAATAACGTAAAAACCCGCTTCGGCGGGTTTTTTTATGGGTGTTATTCAGAGGGCAAAGTCTTCACGGGAAATATTAAGAAAGGCAGGGCGAAACGAGGAAGAAGCTTTTCGCCCTGGACAACATTCCTGTTGACGGGACTACCATAAAAAAACACAACGCTTTCAACAACCTTGCGTTTTTCATCTTCCGGAGCTGCTCGGAATAAATTTACGTTCTTACATTCTGTCTCATGGCCTTTGCGATGGGCGTCCCAGATAGCTGTCCCAGTCTTTCCATACCGGCTGCAAACCCTGAGCGGTTAACGCGGCAGCAACCGCTTCCGGTCTGCGATCGTCGTGCGGTGAGAACTGTTCCAGCTCGGGGTGGTTGTCGGCATAGCCACCTGGCTGCGTTTTCGAAAAAGCGCTGACGTTATTAATTGCCAGCGGAATTACGCGATCGCGAAACCACGGTGATTCCCGCGTGGAGAGTGACAGTTCAATCTCCGGTGCAAGCAGCCGGAAAGCGCAGATGGCTTGCACTAACTGGCGTTCATCCATAATCGACGCAGGCTCAATGCTGCCAGTACATGGACGCAGGCGTGGGAAGGAGACAGAGTAGCGGCTTTGCCAGTAATGCTGTTGCAGCCATAGCAAATGTTCGGCAACCGTATAGCAGTCAACTCGCCAGTTGTCGGAAAGGCCGATTAGCGCGCCGAGGCCTATCTTATCAATCCCCGCACGCCCTAGCCGATCCGGCGTTTCCAGCCGCCAGAAGAAGTCCTGTTTTTTACCTTTCAGATGATGGCGGGCATAAGTCGCCTCGTGATATGTCTCCTGATAAACCATCACGCCATCCAGACCTAGTTGCTTTAACTCGGCGTATTCCGTCTCCGCCAGCGGTTGCACTTCCATCTGTAGTGAAGAGAACTGTTCACGCAGGGCAGGGAGATGACGACGAAAGTAATCCATCCCCACTTTCGCCTGATGTTCACCAGTGACTAATAGCAGATGTTCAAAGCCCATCTCCCGTATAGCGGCGCTTTCCCTGGCAATATCCGCTTCATCCAGCGTTTTGCGCTTGATGCGATTGCTCATGGAAAATCCGCAGTACGTGCAGTCGTTAGCGCAAAGATTGGAAAGATAAAGCGGGACGTAGAAGCTGACGACGTTGCCAAATCGCTGACGGGTCAGACGCTGCGCCCGTTGAGCCAGTGGTTCCAGGTATTCACTGGCGGCAGGTGATAGCAATGCCATCATATCGTCGCGGGTGAGTTGCGAGGCATTTAGCGCCCGCTCTACGTCAGCAGCCGTTTTGCTGTTGATACGCAGGCGAATGTCGTCCCAGTCCAGTTGTCGCCAGCGATCGCTGAAGGTTTTCATGCCGATGCCTCCAGAAATTCGGTCAGCGGGCTGGTGGCATGAGCAAAATGACTGCGGCTGCCCGGTCCGGCCTGACGTGCCAGCAGGCCTGCTTCTACCGCCAGGCGAAATGCCTTCGCCATGTTGACGGGATCGTCCGCGACGGCAATCGCCGTATTCACTAACACCGCATTGGCCCCCATTTCCAGTGCCTGCGCGGCATGGCTGGGAACACCGATGCCAGCATCGACAACCACTGGCTAAAA
>OBVJ01000524.1_pt1 | contig 15351 bp, 17 predicted proteins | sample 1495071 | NCBI WGS metagenome assembly OBVJ01 (sample SAMEA2579985, study PRJEB22360) | human gut metagenome | reverse complement strand
TCTCTGGTGTGGGAGATCGCCAACCTCCACGGCGGCTCCGTTTGGGTGGAGGAAAGCTCGGACAAGGGCACGACCATCGCGGTGGAGCTGCCGGCAGGAGGGGAAAACGATTCCTCCGGCGCGGATATCCCATAGCGCCCCTTGGCGGTTTCATGATGATCGTTTTTCAACCTCCACAATGTTATCGCAGCAGCTCTCGATCAGTTCCCTGTCGTGGGTGATCACGAGGATGGTTCTGCCGTTCCGCGCTTCGCTTTTCAGCCTTTCCGCGATCAGGCGCATATTCTGACCGTCAAGGCCGCTGGTGGGCTCGTCAAGGATCAGTATCCCGCGGCCGGAAAAGACGGCGCAGGCGATGGCAAGGCGCTGCTTCTGCCCGCCGGACAGGGTGGACGGGTGCGCGTCCCTGTACTCGTAAAGCCCAAGCTCTTTGAGCAGGTTCCTTGCACGGCTCTTGCTTTCTTCTGTCGATCTGGTATTCAGCAGCAGCTCCTCCGCCACGCTCGCCGCAAAAAACTGCGTTGACGTGTCGTTGCCGCAGTAATAGATCTCCCTGCGCCGGACTGCCGCTCCTGCTTTTTTCCCATCTATCAGGATATGTCCCCTTGTCTGCCTTGCCAGCCCGCAGAGGATCTGCGCAAGGGTGGTTTTCCCCGCGCCGTTTTGCCCCGTTATGGCGGTCACCCTGCCTTTCGGAAAGGAGAGGGAAACATCATCGAAAATGACTTCTTTGCATATTCTTTTCGAGAGCCCTGCTGTCTTCAAGACGGCAGGGCTTTCGTCCAATACGGAGGGAGCGGGAGAGCGCTCTCCCTCGTGCGGAGAACGCAGGCCCATCCCTAAGATGTCTGCTTTTGGCAGGAGGAGCAGATCCTCCGGTGTATACTCGGCCGCTATTCTGCCATCCCGCAGATATAAAAAGCGGTCTGCGATCCCCATCAGCCAGTCGATCCGATGCTCCGCGAGGAGCAGGGTAAAGCCCTGCTCCTTGAGCTGCCGAAGGGTCTGCGCAAGCTGCCGCGTCCCGGCGGCGTCGAGGTTGGCCGTCGGCTCGTCGCACACAAAGACCTTTGGCTTCATGGCATATACGGACGCAATGGCCGCCCGCTGCTTCTCTCCGCTTGAGAGGACGTCAACTGCCCTGTCCCTCAAACGGGACAGCTTCAATGCCTCTATGGCGGCGTCCGTCCTCTCCCGTATCTCCCGGGTGGACAGGCCGTAATTCTCGCAGGGAAAGGCCACCTCTCCGGCAAGCTCGGAGGAAAAGAACTGGCTTTTGGGGTCCTGAAAAACGCTTCCCACCAAACGCCCGATCTCCCATGTGGAAAGCCTTGATATGTCCTTGCCGTCTATCCTCACACTTCCGCTGAAGGCTCCGGGATAATAGGACGGCGCAAGTCCGTTGACAAGCCTTGTCACGGTGGTCTTGCCGCAGCCGGAGAGCCCCGTCAGCACGACGCATTCGCCGCTTTTTACCGAAAGGGAAATGTCCTGTACGCCTCTGTCCGAGTTTTCGTATTGAAAGGAAGCGCGCGTAAGCTCGATCATACCATGCTCCTTTCCAAAACCAAATAGGAAGCCGTGACTATCGCACATGCGGCTGCCGCGATGTGATCCCGCGCCCCGCTCCTTTTCTCATAATAGCTGCCGCGCACGCCCGGACGCTCCGCGCCTCTTGCAACTGCGGAAACGGAAAGCTGATCCGCAAGCTGCAATACCCGAAGAAGAAACGGAACCAGCACATACTCCATGCTCTGCACGGGATGTGCGAGCAGCTGTCCCGCCGCGGTCAGCCCCCGGTTTTTCATCGACCTGCCCACACCCTTTAGTTCCGTCCGCATGGTAGGGAAGAAGCGAAAGACCACAAGAAGCCCGAGAATGAACGGGGTGGGCATATGGAGACGGGATAAGAACGCGGAGAGCATCCCCGGCGGCGTAGTGATCAAATCCCATGACACCAGAAAGATCGGTGACAGATTCCAGAACATCAGAACATAAAACTCCGAAAAGACCGGCATGCGCAGCCCGTGGAAGCGGATGCCGTAGAGCAGCAGCGCCAGCAGCAGATAAAAGCAGCCATAGGACGCGGCAAGGCGGAAGTTCCGCTGTAAGACGAGATAAAGAAGCGCGCCGCCGGTCAGGATGCAGGTGAGCAGCATATTCCCGCCGATGGTCACTCCGGCAAAGACGCACAGCAGCGCCCACAGCTTGACCGGCACCGCAAAGGATGCGTCCGCTCTCATAGGACGCCGGCCTTCCGAAAATGCCTGCGGATCAGCCGACTGCCCACCATGCAGCCTAAAAAGCCCATCAGCGTCGTGAACAGCAGAATAAAGGTCAGCCAGCCGGGAGAGGTGTAGTAACGCACATAGGAATCGATGTAGCTCTGCTCCATGCCGCTTGCCAGCGCAAAATCGTAGTAGGTGTCCCAGAAGAACCAGATGGGCAGCAGATTGACCCCGTTGTATAAAAGGCTCGCCGCCGTCCAGGCGGCGGTCAGCCGTTTCGGTTTTTGGCAGGAGCCTTCCTTCCAGAGAATCGCCTCGCAGAGGAGCCCCACGAGAGCATAATAAGGAAGCAAGAACCAGTTTCCCATCAGCAGGAAAATCACGCCGAGGATCGTCATATAGATCAGCGTCACAAACCGCTTGCCGATCCGGCTGACCATGAGCATATAGACCGGCGCGCAGAGGAACATGGTGATCCCCACCGACAGCACCATGCTGACAAAGTCGTTGGCCATGCAGACCATATTGACGACGAGCTGGATCACGATCAGCACTGCGCAGAGCAATACCGTTGTAATAACATCCTTGACCGTCCACTTTTTCTTTTTGTCCATAAATCCATTCCTCCGTTTTCTGTTGATTTATACTACTGTTAAGAATCCGAGCATCCACGCAGCTATAATTTGCAATGCAAATAAAACAATCGTAAGGACCGATGCTCTGGTTTTTCTCTTTACGGCATGGCTGATCCCCGTGAAAGACCCGCAGATGGCCGCTGCAATTCCGAAATCACGACACACGCGCCTGGAACCGTTTTGCCAATATATTTTTCGGAAACAGCGTTTGCGCCTGCCTCATATGCGTCCGGTGTACCGGATGCATATGCAGCGGGAGCGAGGAACGCGATCATAGTCAGCGCCGCAAGAAAGCATTGGAGGGTCTTGTACCTCATCCGTCTTTCCATGGGATCATGACTCTATCGTCAGTCTAAAATCACAGCAGTCTCCGCCCTGTCCGAGCGTCTTTGTCCGTCCCCATTTGAGCTTTGGATGCATATGCCCGTAGGCCTCGTCATCCGCGCGGCAAAAGCCGGCCACAATCTCCGGGCAGCCGTATTTCACACAGGTGTCCTGATAGGGGCAGGCCAGCATGTCGAAGCACATTTCCTCCTGCTCTGTTCGTATCCAATCAGCCCGAAAACCGCAGTCCTCTCCAAAGGAGCTCTTTGTCATTTTGGCAAAGAACCTCGGCACCAGCTTATACAGACCCGGTATCTTCATTGCCCCTCGGATTTTTGCACCAACGCCCGCTGCCCGCTTTTCATAATATCTATTCAGAAAAGCCGCCGCTTCCTCACGGGAGATCCCATTTCCCGTCATGGCGTCAAAGGCGGCGATGGCAGGATAGATGCGTTTCCTCGTATGCATATACATCTTTTTCGGCTCGTCGGCGTTTTCGTCTACGATTTCCGCATAACGTCTCCATGCATCTTCTATGATCGCGTCTGTCTTCTCCACGCCATACTGTTTTTCCATTGCAGATACCGCTCCGGTCAAGTATCTTTTGTCTAACCTTCTATCCATATGCTTTCCCGCCTTTCAGCGTCCAGCCGATCGCCCGGCTGCGCATTCCCACAAAGCGCCTGTACAGGCCGTCTTCGCGCATCAGCTCCTCATGGTTTCCGCGTTGAACGATCCTGCCGTTCTCCAGCACGATGATTTGATCTGCCGTGCGCACGGTGGACAGACGGTGGGCAATCATCAGGATCGTTTTGCCTTTTGTCAGCTCCCGGATGGCCTTTTGCAGCTCCTGCTCGTTTTCGGGATCCACGCTGGCTGTAGCTTCATCCAAAATGACGATGGGTGCGTCCTTCAGGATTGCCCTTGCAATGGCGATACGCTGCCTTTCTCCGCCGGAGAGGTGGCTTCCCGCATCGCCCGCCAGCGTATCATAGCCCTCCGGCAGAGCGGCGATGAACTCGTGACAGCTCGCTTTTTTTGCCGCTGCCTCGACCTCTGCGTCTGTGGCCTCCGGTTTTCCAATCCGAATGTTTTCCCGGATAGACAGATGGAACAGGAAGTTATCCTGTGATACATATGAGACAAGCTCCATTATCTGAGGGAGAGGAATGTTCTGCACGTCCACGCCGCCAATACGGACGCAGCCGCTCTCCGCCTCCCAGAAGGAGGCGATGAGCCGCGCAATGGTAGATTTACCGGAGCCGGAGGGACCCACAATGGCCGTCATACCGTTTTTTGCGCAGTCAAAGGAAATCCCATGCAAGACCTCCGTCTCTTTGTATCGGAAGGTAACATGATCGAAGGATACGTCGGCGTCCGCAAGGACAGCTCTCTCGGTCGGCCGCACAAGCTCCGGCTCATCCAGAAGATTCCCTACCTCTTTTACGGTGGAATCCACCATGGCCAGGCTGTCGGTGTACTGCAATGCCTGAATCAGTGGCTTTACGAGTCCAAGGGCGAGAATGATGCAGGTGATCAGCGTACCCGCCTCGACCCTTCCGTTTATAAAGAGCCAGCTCCCCAAGGGCAGCACGCCCACAAGCGTTGCCGTCAGGATGGAAAGCCCCATCACATAGTAGCCGTTGGTCTGCTTGAACCAGGTCACTTTGGCTGTCTCGTTTTCCGCCACGGCGTCGGCGTATTTTTTATATGAGCGTTCACCCTGATTGAACGTCTTCACCACTTCGATGCCGCCGATGTATTCCACCGTTGCGGCATCCATGTTTTTCCCTGCGGCAAGTACTCTGGCATATCTCTTCTCGTAATCCTTCATCATTCCCATATAGCAGAAGGCACCCACCGGAATCGTCACAAGAGAGATCAGCGCGAGTCTCCAATCGAGGCTGAAGAGGTAAACCAGCATTAGAACCGGGATCAGGATGTTGGCGGTGAGCTCCGGTACCATATGCGCCAGCGGAAGCTCCAGCTTTTCCACGGTATCCACGATGATCGTTTTGAATTTCCCGGACGGCGTATCAAGGATCGTTCCCATGGGGACACGGGAGAGCTTCTCTGTTATCGCCATGCGGATATTCCGCAGAATGATAAAGGCAGACTCATGGCTTTTCATTGTAGAAAACGTTCCGAACCACACCTGCCCGAGATAGCCCGCAAACGCAATCAATGCCAGAAACGCCAACCTGCTGAAAGCATAGTCTTCGTGGCAGATCATAATGATCCCGCGTGACACCGCGATATAGGGGATCATGCCGCAAAGCGCCCCCAAAACCGCAAGTACAACGGAGCCGATCAGTTTCCCTTTGCACGGCTTCGCAAAATCCATCAGAATCGTCATCGCCGAGTTTTCTTTTTCCGTCATCATTCCTCACCTCGCAAAAGTCTTACAATCTTTTCTTTCTGCCCACCGGAAAGGTCCTCCGCGATTTCTCCGTCCCGGATGAACAGTATTCTTGTGCAAATCCGCATCATAAACTCAATATCATGTGTGATGATCAAAAGCACCTTGCCTTGCGTCGCAAGGCTTCGTGTCAAGGTGCCGACCTCTTCCATGCTTTTCAGATCCAGTCCGCTGGTAGGCTCATCGAACACCAGCAGCTCCTTGCCGCAGATATCGCTCACCACAACCGCAAGGCGCTGCATCTGCCCGCCGGAAAGAGACAGGGGATGCCGTTCCTTATACGCCAGCAGATCCACCTTTTCTAATGCGCGGTCGATCTCGTCTTTGTTCGGGGCCTTTATGCCAAGCACGCATTCCGCCGCCACGCTGTCGGTAAAGAGCTGGTGCCCCACATCCTGCATGACCATGTATGCCTTTTTCCGTCTCAACCGCCGGCTCATCGGTTTCCCGGCCCACAAAACAGTACCGGAGCCGTTCTTTTGCAATCCGCAGAGCATTCTGGCGAGGGTCGATTTCCCGGCGCCGTTGGCGCCCGCAATGGCGATGATTTCTCCGCGGCTTGCCTGAAAAGAGATATCATTCAATACATACCGGCCGCCGAGACGGACGCTGATTTTCTGAGCGGAAAGCAATCCATCGGCAGCGATTGTTTTCACACCGCCCGATTCGGATACCGACAGATCCCTGACACGCAGTCCCATTCTGCGAATATCTGCTTCAGGCAGCGCCTTGAACGCTGAAGCCTCCATGTCCGACGCGATCCGGCCATCCCGCATATAAACGACGCGATCCACAATGTCCATCAGATACCAGATGCGGTGCTCTGCGATCAGAATGGTCTTTCCTGATATTTTCGCCCGTCGGAGCAAATCAGCCAATTCTCCGATGGCCTTCATGTCGAGATTCGATGATGGCTCGTCAAACACAAGGACATCGGGAGCCGAAGCATACACGCTGGAAAACGCGATCTTCTGCTTCTCGCCGCCGGACAGTTCAAAGATATTTCGGCCCCGGAGCCCGCTAAGATGCAGCTCCTCGGTAAGCTCATCCAATCGGGAGCGCAGAGCCTCTCGTGGAATGCCTCGATTTTCAAGCCCAAACACGATCTCGCTGTCCGTATCCGTATTGAAAAACTGCGTTCGAGGATTCTGAAAAACCGTCCCTACCGCATCCGATAGCGCAGCGATCTCTGTCTCCCGGGTATCCATACCGTTTACGTTCACCTGCCCCGAAAGATTGCCGTGGAAGAAATGGGGAATCAGTCCGTTTGCGAGCCGTGTAACTGTTGTTTTTCCACATCCGGATGGTCCGCAAAGCAGCACGCATTCGCCGGACCGAACAATAAGGTTCAAATCAAGGACTCCGCCGTTCCCGCCTTCAGCGTATGTAAAAGAGACATTTTGAAACGATATCATAATCAAAACACCCCTTTCATGCCCGCGTAGACCATGCCGGCAGCGAGCGCAGCGTAAGCAATTACCACCAGCAAATCAGCAAACGAAAACGCGATTTCCTCTATGCAGCTTCTTTCACCAGTGTGCTCAATGCCTCTTGTAATCGCTGCCTGCGTGATCTCGTCCGAAATTCTGGAAGCAGAAACAAGCAGGGGAACATAGACATGCTCCATCGTCTGTACAGGATGGCTGATCAGCCCAGCCGCGGACGCTGATATCCCTCGCAGCGCCATGGCATCCCGTATGGAGGCCCACTCTTCTCTCATGGTCGGGAAATAACGGAGGGTAACGGCAAGAGCGATCGTGAGTCCTTTCGACAATCGGAGCTTTGTGACCGCCGCAAGAAATTTACTTACGCTTGTCGTTGCAATCAGAAAGCTGCCCAGCATAAAACAGGGAAGAAGCTTGCGGATATACACTGCAAACATATAGACGATCCCGCCGACAGTCACGGGCAGCCTCGGTACGATAAAAAGCTGGATCAGCAGAAGCGTGAGAAAAAAAGCTGCGTATTTCAGCATTCTTTTCAGATTGCCGGAAATGCTCAGAAGCACAAGCGGAATCCCCGCAAGCACACACTCCACCGCGATGCTTTTATTCATAAAAACGGAAACGCTTGTGACCGCGAGGATCAGAAGCTTCGTCCGTGGGTCGAGTCTCATTTATACAACTCCTGCTTTTTCAAAGTGTTTTTTCATAAGCTTCTTTCCAATCAGTCCGCCGATGATCGCGCAGACGATCGTCCCGATAATCATTGCGGGGATCGCCCACCAGGCAGCCCCAATCGAATGAATCACTCCTTCAAAGGAGGAGAAGTCACCTTTATTCTTCATAAAAGCATCAAACTGTGCGGGCATGACAACCATTGGAATGTATGCCCCCATCGGCGCAAGCGCCATGACGCAGTAGGCAAGCAGGTTTTTCTTAAAGGATCTGAAATCAGCGGAAGCGCAGATAAGATCCGCGATCAAGCCGAAACCCAGGAAGAATACGGACATCATCCAGAACATCCCTGTAACAAACAGCAAGATCGCCGCGATTACACCGAGAATGGAGAGAGCTCCCTTCTTCGGTATTTTTGCCACATAGAGCATGAAAACTGTCCCCGTAAAGAGCGCCACGATCATTGGCATAAACGGGAAAGTGACCGGCGTCATCTGCGCAACACCGCCAATCACAAACGCCACCACAGCATAGATGAGCGAAAAGATGCCCACCGATATAAAGTCCCTTGTTTCCAGCTTCTTCGAATCTGTTTTAAGCATAATAAACGACCTCCAATTTTATATCGTTTAGTTAGAGTATACTAACTCGCGTGTAAAAAATTAAAGTGCTTGTGTGATCGTGCATTATTCCAGCCGGAGCAAGCCTTTCCAGCCAGAGTTGAAAAACTTTGCAAGCTCCTCAATATACCGCATCGCTTCATCTTTGGGCATATCATGGGCAATCGTCTCACATACCGCCGTAAAATAGGCGCTGGTGATCATGTGGTGAAGCTGCCTTGTCATTTTCCCGGAGAGCTTTCCTCTTTTGCGGAGAAGTGCGTAGTATTCCTCTGAGCACTCTACCTCCAGTTCCACAAGCTCCTCCAAAAAATTTGCATAGCGCGTACCTTCCGCCCGGCAGAGGATCAGCTTGAAGGCATCAAAATGGGCGTACATATATTCCACAAAGACGCGCAAATACTCAGTGGACAGCTTCAGGCTGTCCTTCGTCTTTTCCTCGGAGACAAGATCGAAATGGGCGGCCTGTGCGGCTTTGAACTGCTCCAACAGTCCCTTTGCTGCCTCGCCCACAAGATCTTCAAAAAGCGCAGCCTTATCCGGGTAATAGCCGTAGAAGGCGCCTTTCGTGAAGCCCGCCTCTGCGACGATTTTATTCAGAGATGCGTCCTTGAATCCTTTTTCCAGGAATTCTTTTTTCCCAACTTCGAGGATCTTCATTTGAGTCTCTGTACGTTCCATTGATGCCTCCTGATATACCGGTAGTATATACTACTGGTATAGTATAACCGAGCAGATCGAGTTTGTCAATGAGGTTTGTGATTTTTCTGTTTGCCCAGTTCAATGCAGAGACTCTCTGTTTGCCTGTCCTGGATGCCTGCGCATATTCTTTTCAATACTCCAAGCATCGCCATACAGCGCAAGGCAGGAACACCGCAAGTGGTGTCCCTGCCTTTTCGGATAGGCTGTTTGGCAAACGCAAACCGCGCAAGCTGTCGCTAAAGTTATCGTCAGCGGCGGGCATCATTTCTCACTCCGCCAATGCCTTATAGAGCATGGCGCCCGCCGCGAAGCTCAGAAAATACGGCAGCGCCGGGATCACCAGCTGCGCCGCAAGAATCGTCAGCACTGCGCCGATAGGCCCCACCACGCCGGAGAGCACGCCGCCGAGAAACGCCCTGCCCTTGCTCTCGCCCTCCGCCCGGAGCGGCATGGAGATGATTGCTCCCTCGGGAAAATTCTGAATGGCGATGCCAAGGGACAGGACAAGCGCGCTGGCCGTTTTCGTAAGGCGCAATCGTCATCTCGTAATCGTGCCATTTGTCGCAGCCGCCTTTCGCCCGCACAAATGCCTGGTCCATCCGTTTCCTCCAGAACGGCTTGTTGCAGTCCACGAACCGCAGCCTGCGGCAGATCGGGCCAGAAACAGACGGCCTCAAAGGCTGTGACCGCATCGAACCAGTCGTCTGCGAAGATCATATCCGCCACACTGCCTTGCAGAACGGCGCAGCATTCAGAAATTGAAGCCCCCACCGGGCCACGGCACTGTGCCCGACATTCATCATGGCGACCATGAGCTTCCCGCCAAGCTCCACAGGCTTGCGGGTGTTCTCAAAAAATAACATCCTGCCCCTCCGATTTCACACATTCCGCATAGGTCAGCAGGAACGAGGCTTTCAGAACAACGCTTTTCCGCACTGCCCAACCGTTTTGCCGCAGGAAACGCAGGTATCCCTCGCTCGTCCACCTGCTGTGGAGGGGAAAGCCCGCCAGCTTCATGAAAAAGGCTTTGACCCTGCCGGAAAAGGAGTTCCCCGCGTGGGTGAAGGTGGGCGCGATGAGCACGCCGTCCTCTTTCAGTACCCGATGGATCTCGGCAAGGGCTTTCTCCGGCCGCGGCACGATGTGCAGCGCGTTGGACACGATCACCACATCAAAGGACTTATCCGCGTAGGGCAGGCGGAACATATCCTGCACCGAAAAGTGCAGCTTCGCCGAGCCGTTGTCCCGCTTGGCCTCTGCAATCATCTCCGCAGAGGCGTCTGTCGCCTCAATATGCGCCGCCGCATTCACGATGTGCTTTGCGATCAGTCCCGTACCGGTGGCAAGCTCCAGTACCGTCTTGGCTTTCACGACCGGCCGGATCAGCGTGTACATCTCCTCATACGCCGCCCGATCCTTTCGCATAAAGCGGTCGTAATAACCGGCATTTCTGTCCCAGAAGCTTTTTTGTTCACTCACGGCTGTCTATCTCCCCATGCGGGCATCCGTCCCGCCGCTGCCTGGCGTATTCCAGCAGGGCGGCACACGCCGGGCAAAACGTCCCGTCCCTTGTCCCATGTACGCCCCGGCAATACCGGCGTACCATGAGGGTAACGGTTTCGATTTCCTTTTCCCTGTTCAAGCTCTGAGTTCCTTTCTGCCCTGTATTTTAGTTAGCCGTCTCTAACCGCTTGGCGGAAGAAAAGGCAGACCGCCTGTGTGCAGTCTGCCTTGGCTTCAGTCGCATATCAACCCCGGTTATCACAACGCCGTTGTCAGCGCAGGGGCCGGCAGCGGTTACTCAAGTAACTGATATGTACTGCTTCCGGCCATCATCCCTCGGGCCGATCCGATGTGCGGCTCTTTTGCTCTTGCTGTTCCAGCGTGTCCAGCAGCTGGCTTATGCTCTTTTTCCCGAACAGTATCTTTCCGCCGTTCAGCACGAGACAGGGTACGCTCATGACATTATACGTTTCCTTCAAGGCGGGGAAGTGATTCAGATCGTATGCCTCTGCCCTGACATTAGGGTTGAGGGCGGCTATGTGCTGGGCTGCAATCACCAGCTCCGGGCACATGGTGCAGGACAGCGAAACGAATATCTGCATATCTGTAGGTGCATCAAGAGCCTTTATTCGGCCCATAGTTTCCCCGTCAAGAGCCTGTCCCGGTCCGGCCACGTTGTAAAGCCCCATGATAAAAGAAGTAAATTCGTGTCCGCCCGGTACCCCGTGGAAAGCGAGACCGGAGTCGCTGCCGTCAGAGCGCAGCACACGCACCAGCGGCATATGCTCAGCGCCTTCGGCAGATTCTCTTACTGTGAGTTTGGGTGTGAGTCGTGCAAGCTCCTCCATATAGGAGCGGAGTTCCTCTGAAACAGCCTTCTCGTCAAGGCAAAGCTCCAGTATCAGAGGCTCCTGCATTCTTTCAAATACTGCCTCAAGCTGCTGCATTACCTGCTGCGGGAATATCCCCTCGGGCTGAGCCTCGCCGCCGGATGCCGCCTTCGTTTCTTTTATCTCAGGCTTTCGGGGGCGAAGACCAGTTTTTTCCTGCATGGCCGCGGCATACTTTTCCAGCGCAGTCGCAGCCTTTGCACCATCGCCCACGGCGGTGACCACCTGCCGCAGCTCCTTCACGCACACGTCGCCCGCGGCGTATACGCCCTCAAGGCTCGTCCGCTGCGAGCCGTCCGTAACGATATAGCCTCTCGGGTCAGTCTCAATCTTGTCCCGGATCAAGGCCGTTTCCGGCTCGTAGCCTGCAAACACAAACACGCCGAAGGTATCCCCATCCGGTGCGAAAATCGTTTCCTCTCCGGTTCTCAAATCTCTGTATCGCAGGCTCCGCAGAGCCGTATCGCCCGTGGCCTCCACCACTGCGGTATGGGTGAGGACAGTGATCTTCGGATGCTCTTTAGCGGCGCGCGACACAGCCTCGGCGCAGGTGAAGTCCTCCTCGCGAATCAGTATAGTGACGTGCTTTGCGTAGCGTGTCAGGAAAACGCTCTCCTCCGCCGCGGCAAAGCCGCCGCCTATGACAAAAACCTCCTTGCCGGTAAAAAACTCGCCGTCGCAGGTGGCGCAGTAGGCTACGCCCCGTCCACGGAACTCCGCCTCGCCGGGAAAGCCTATCATACGCGGATGGGCGCCCGTGGCCAGAAGCACGCCAAAGCAGCGGTATTCTCCGCGCCCGGTCTTCACGGTCTTGACGTCTCCGTCCAGTTCAAAAGCCGTGACCTCGGCCAGCAGGAACTCTGCACCGAAGCCCTCTGCCTGCTGCCGCATGGTGTCCGTCAATTCCCTGCCGCTGGTTTTTGCTACGCCGGGATAGTTCACGATCTCATTCGTGATAGTGATCTGGCCGCCGAAATGCTCCTTCTCTACCACCAACACGCGATAGCGTGCCCTGGCAAGATAAATGGCCGCCGTAAGCCCGGCCGGCCCTCCACCTATCACGATTACATCATAGAGCCGTTCCATCTCCATTACAGCATCCCCACAAGGTCAAGGCTGGGCTTGAGGGTCTCGGCTCCGGGCTGCCACTTGGCGGGGCAGACCTGATCGCCGTGCTCCGCCACAAACTGGCTGGCCTGAAGCCTGCGGAGAAGCTCGTCGGCATTGCGGCCCACGTTTCCTGCGTTGACTTCGTATACTACGATCTTGCCCTCCGGGTTCACAATGAAGCTTCCGCGCTCTGCAAGGCCGTTTTCCTCGATATACACCTCAAAGTCGCGGCTCAGCGCATGTGTAGGGTCGGCCAGCATGGGATAAGTGATCTTGCTGATGCGCTCAGAGTGGTCATGCCACGCCTTATGCACGAAATGTGTGTCGGTGGATACGGAATAAACCTCGCAGCCGGCCGCCTTAAACTCAGCGTATTTGTTTTGCAAATCCTCAAGCTCGGTGGGGCAGACAAAGGTAAAGTCTGCGGGGTAGAAGAAGAACAGGCTCCATTTGCCCAGCACATCCTGCTTGGTCACGGTCCGAAACTCTCCGTTCTGATATGCCTGTGCGGAAAAATCGCTGATTTCTTTGTTAATAAGTGACATGGTTCAATCTCCTTTTCTTTTTAATTGGTTTGATTGACGAATCGGGGGACGGCGTTATTCCATTGTCATGGAGGGCGCGGCGTAGACCCGTGCCCTCAGCTCGCTGTTGAGCATATACAGCCCCTTGCTGTCTCCGCCGAACAGCTCCATCTTGGTGATAAGGTCGGCGGCATTCTTCTCTTCCTCGCCCTGTTCCTTAATGAACCAGTCCAGCATCTGCATGGTGCGGAAGTCCCTGACATCGTATGCGGCGGCATAGATGGCATCGATGCCGGCGGTGACGAGCCTCTCATGCGCCAGCGCCTTTTTCAGAGGGGTCATGTGATCGTCTCGTTCCCACTCCGGCTTTGCGATGGCCTCAAAGGTGACGCCCTCGCCGTTGTTCTGCAAATACTGATAGAACAGCATGGCGTGATCCCGTTCCTCCTGCGCCTGCACCCGATACCAGTTCTCAAAGCCGTCTAAGCCCACGGAGGCGTAGTAATTTGCAAAATCCAGATACAGATAGGCGGAGTAGAACTCCTTGTTGATCTGCTCGTTGAGCAGCTTCGATACGTTTGCGTTCATTGGGTGCCTCCTTCAGCGTTGTTTTCTTCCTGTTCCCTGCAATCGGGACAGATATACCGGATTTTAAGATCATACGAGAGGATATCGCATCCCAGCGCGTACTCGATCCGGCTCTGTATATCCGGCAGATGAACGTCCGCGATTTTCCCGCACCGGCTGCAAATCAAGTGATCGTGCCGTTCCGTTCGGTCGTACCGGTCCGGCGAACCCGACTCGGTGATGCGGCGCAGCAGACCCTCCTCCGTCAAGGTGTTCAGATGCTTATACACGGTGCCAATGGCGATGCTGGGATGCTCCTTTTTCATCTCCATGAACACCTGTTCCGCCGTGAGGTGCCGCTGAAGCTCCGTTACGACAGCCAATATTTCCTCTGCGTATTTCGGCATACTGCCGCCCCCTAAATACAAGAATAAGTCTTATTCTTACATCTTTATTATATCCATATTCTTCTTTTTGTCAACTGCAATTGAAGATTTTTCACTTTTTTGCAAATATCTGTTGACATTTCCAACTGTGCCTGTTATAGTCACAGTATAAACTGTATCAACAGTGAGCACAGTTACATTGGAGGTGTATTCATGCGTCAGATATTACTTTTTGCGGCACTTGCCGCCTCGCTTGCGCTGCTGAGCGGCTTCGCGCTGTCCAGAGCAAAAGAAGACAAGGCGGAGGACATGACAGGCAAGGCAGCGTATCAGAAGATCAGCGCCGAGGAAGCCTATGAGATGATGGCCTCGCAGGAGGTCGTGGTGGTGGACGTCCGCACCCGGGAGGAATACGACGGCGGGCATATTGAAAACGCCGTCCTTGTGCCTAACGAGAGCATCGGGAGTGAAATGCCCGAGGCGCTGCCCGACAAGGAAGCCACGCTGTTGGTCTACTGCCGCAGCCGCAGCAAAGATGCCGCTCAAAAGCTGCTGGCACTGGGGTATCAGGGCGTCTACGACTTTGGCGGCGTCATCGACTGGCCCTACGAGCTTGTGAAGGAGAGATAAAGGGTGGACAGTTCCTTTAATCTGGCCGTCCACGCGCTGGTCTGCCTGAGCCACAGCGGGCGATCACTCAGCAGCGAGGCGCTGGCGGAGAACATCTGCACCAACCCCACCCGCGTTCGCCGGGTGCTGGCGGGGCTGAAAAAGGCGGGGGGGGGGGGGAGCCGGGTATATCCTCTGACGGCAGACCCGGCGAGCCTTTCTCTCCGGCAGGTGGCGGAGGCGGTGAATACCCGCTTTGTGGACTGCGCGTGGCACAGCGGCGACATTGACCGGGACTGCGCCATCTGCTCCGGCATGGCGGGCGTGATGGACACGCTGTACCGGAACATGAACGAGGAATGCGCCGCCTACCTCTCGCACATTACGATCACAGATATTGAAACACAGCTTTTTACACAGAAATAGGAGGATATACGACGCTTCCCATTGCGGCCAACCGCTTTGAAAGTGAACGGCCTGCGGGATCTGCTCCTTCCCCAGCAGCAGTTTGCCCAGCGCGTATGCGGAGCAAGGATTTCCGGCCTCTGCCGATTTTTGAAACCACTCTGCCGCCGCTTTTCGGTCAATTGATATGCCAAGCCCGTCCTGAGATGCCTTTCCCGGCTGGTGTGCCGCGAAGGACTTCCGGTTCCGCTCATCTCGCAGCCGTCTTTGCAGAGGGCGGAACATCCTTCCGCCGAAGTCAGCGAGGATGCG
>OBVJ01000509.1_pt1 | contig 15731 bp, 9 predicted proteins | sample 1495071 | NCBI WGS metagenome assembly OBVJ01 (sample SAMEA2579985, study PRJEB22360) | human gut metagenome | reverse complement strand
CAGCTCCCGGCGGAGGACTCTACTACAAGCAATATATCTATCTACTACGGGGTAACCAGCAACCATACCACTGGTTCAAGCACTCCTACGTCGCCTCCATCCGATCTAACGAGATCGTGGAGAGACGCAGTTCTTTCAACGACGAGAAGGCCTTATTCGGCAACAGCGAGTTACGCAATCTCGTGCGCCTCGTCGGCATCATCGAAGGACCACCTCCAACGGTAGTGGATAATAACGAGTGGTTCGGCGACCTCGGCGTAGCCTCAAGCCTTGCCTTCACCATGGGATCGGGCACCAGCAACTCCGTGAGCCGACTCTATAAAAGCGACCTCAAATGCTCCTTCGGACCGCATACGGATAAACTCACGGCAGCATTCGGCGGCGGATACTCCTTCCAGAAACAACACGAGGAAGTAACAAGCCAGTCCGAGTCCATCACCGTTACCTTCGAAGCAAACGACACAGCAGACTACCGGGCCATCGCCCTCTACTCTGTACCCATTCTGACCCGTTGCGACCTAGAATACCTCTCCCCCACCCGGAGACAGAGTGTACGAATGCCCATATTCAGCTATACTTACATGACACGGCAGAGTATCAAACAAGTAGAAGTGCCTCTCGACCTAGAGCCTTTCCGCATAGACAATCCAAGCAAACTTGGAGACTGGGAGGCCCGTGAGATCCTCACCATGACCGCCAGCGAGCCAAATGTCAGCAAGTCCGTCAACTTCAGCCTCAACTCCGAACGGATCGACATGACGCTGGAAACCAGCGGCACAATCTCCGACAGTCAGACCAAAGGTGCCATCAGCCTTATGGATTTGAAATTCCCCTTCTTCCAACTGGAGAACCAAAGTTCTTGGGAATGGACAGACCAGACCACAGCGACAACCTCGCAGGGTATCAGCGCATCCTATTCGAAGATACGACGCACGGACAAGCACGTCAGGCCGGAAGAGACAGCCGAGTCCTTCTCATCCACCCTCTATCTGCTCACTGCCGAGAAGTCGAACACGCTCCGTGACCAGTACTACCCCAAGCTACTCGAACGGAAGATTAGCTTCGGCACCGATACCTTTCCCTTCATGGTAAACAGCGACAAACCCTTCGTATTGGCGTGGGACATCAACAACATCACCTATGTACGAGGTGACGTGAGCGCCACTGGCAATGAGGAGGTAACGACCGACGAGCCCCTGTCTATCCGCTTCCTCGACGGCATGCTTACGGTAGATTGCCTGCCGGGAGCCACCGTCAACGTCTACAGCATGAACGGCACGTTGGCTGGTCACCAGCAAGCGGTATCCGGAAAAGCAATCTTCAGCCTGCCCGGACACCTGTACACCGTGGAGGTCGTGACCGAACGTTACCGGAAAGTACAGAAAGTAGTGAGATAATACAGTTAGAAGCCATGAAGACAAACCTCCTCCAGAGAAAACGCCTCCTAACGGAAGAATCGAATCGCTGTTATCTGTGCGATGCCCCTGTCTGCACGAAGGCATGCAAGCCCGGACTAGATCCGGGCCGCTTGCTGCGGGCCTGTAAAATGGACAACCTAGCGGGAGCTATCCTCCGGGCCTACCGGATGGAAGCCTGCAAGGATTGCGACGGGCATCCTTGCGAGAAGGCCTGCCTCCGCGGACGAACCGACCGGGCGATATCCATCACCCAGATCGTACGGCAATTACAAGATATGCCAAACCCGACGGATAGTTCTCCCCTCACTTCGTCTCCGGACTTGGCGATCGACTTTTGTGGTGTCCGCTGCGCCAACCCCTTTATACTGGCCTCCTCGCCCGTAGCCCATAATTACGAGATGTGCGTCCGGGCCCTCGAAGCCGGTTGGGCCGGTATCTGCTTCAAGACGATATCATTCTATCCGAGCCATGAGGTATCCCCCCGCTTCGACCAAATGGAGGTGGATGGCGTGCCTTTCATCGGATTCAAGAACATGGAACAATTGTCGGAAGCCTCTGTCGAAGAGAATTTCGATACTCTCTATCGCCTCAAGCAACGCTATCCTGACAAATTAATCATCTCCTCCATTATGGGACGGACAGACGATGAGTGGACACGGCTTGCCCAATATTCCACGCAGGCTGGGGCCGATATCATTGAGTGCAACTTCTCTTGCCCACAAATGACGCAAGAAGGGATGGGCAGCGACGTAGGACAAAGCCCGGAACTGGTACGCCGGTTCACCGCCGCCACACGCCGGGGTACCCATCTGCCGATACTAGCGAAGATGACACCGAATATCGGGCAGATGACACCCGTGGCGCTCGCCGCCCACGAAGGAGGAGCCACCGGGATAGCCGCCATCAACACCATCAAATGTATCACCCGTATCGATGAGAAAGCACTTACGGCCCGGCCCGTTGTCTGCGGACTGAGCAGCGTGTCCGGCTATTCGGGGAAAGCCGTGCGCCCTATCGCTCTCCGGTTCATACATGAGCTGGCGAGCGATCCTTCTGCCGGCAAGATGCCTATCAGCGGGATAGGCGGTATAGAGACTTGGCGGGATGCCCTCGATTTCCTGCTACTAGGCTGCACGAACCTACAGATATGTACCGCCGTGATGCAATACGGCTTCCGGATCATCGACGATCTATGCGAAGGGTTACGACTGTTCATGCAAGAGAACGGATATAAAACCCTATCCGACCTCATAGGTATCGCTTTACCGAACATCGTACCCCCCGAGAAACTGGAACGTACGCAGATACACCGCCCGACAGTAGATAACAGCCTATGCCTCGGCTGCGGACGCTGTTTCGTTTCCTGTAACGACGGTGGATATCAAGCTATCCGTTTCACCTCTATGCGCAAACCGGTGATAGACGAGCAAAAATGTGTCGGCTGCCATCTTTGCGCATTAGTATGCCCAACCTTCGCCATACATTGACAGGATGAGGATCGAGACGGGACACCTTATTCTACTATCCATACTTCTTCTGTGCCCGCTAGTCCATTCAGACCTGCGGGCACAAAAGAAGACACCCGTCACACGAGCCGACTCCATCATGCGGCAGGTAATCCATCAAGCCCCCATCTACGAGCACGTCCTCGAGAGCTATGAAGCGGAGACCTACGTGAAAGGCCGTACGCACGTTCCCCGGAAGAACAAGCTGCTACGATACGCCTATCTGGTCTTCCCGATAGAGCGTCATCCCCGCGATGCCTTCTTCGAGATGAGTGGCCTCACCCGCTACGACGCTCCCAACCATTATCGCAACGAGATTGTAGCCATCAACAGCAGCCATCTCGCCGCCGGAAGGCATTACAAGGAGATAGCCTCGTTCGTCAACTTGAACGTCTACTCCCCCACGATCTACAATAAGGGAATGATCATGCCACTCTCGCCCGATGCTTTCAAATATTACACGTTTCGGCAGGAAGGCACGGACACGATCTCCGGCATCCCTGTGTATAACATCCGTTTCACCCCTCGCCAATGGAGCCAGAAACTACTATCCGGAAACCTGTACGTAACCGACGAACTCTGGACCATCGACCGTATCGAGATACAAGGGCACTCCTCTTTCTCCGAGTTCAACCTAAGCATACGTTTCAACCGTGACGAGAAGCATTTCATCCTCCCGGAAGAGGCTGACCTGCAAGTCTGCTACCATGCCCTAGGCAACCGGATAGAGAGCGACATCCACGCCGCTTTCCGCTATAAATCGATCTCTTGGGTAGAGGAAGACCATGAGAGCAGGAAATTATACTCGCTCGATCAAACCCAATACTATACGATCACCTCCGACACACTCTCCTTTACCCAAGACAGCACTTATTGGAACAGCCGGAGGGACAAGCCGCTCACTACCGACGAGAAAGCCTTGTACACCACCGGAACGAACGTGGTGAGGACGGAAGCGGACAGCAGCGCTCTCACTCGCTACCTCCAACTCGGCGAGCGGCTCACCAGCACGGTCAACAGGGATTACAAGAGTACTCGTGTGAAGTATTCCGGCCTTCTCAACCCGTTCCAGCTATCTTTCGGAAGCAACGGGATCACCTATAAGCAAGAAGCACGTATCAGTAAGACATTCGAGCATGACCGTCAGCTACGCTTCCACCCCGAGATCGGTTTCCTATTCAAGGAGAAAGAGCTACGCCTACGGCTAACAACCGACTGGGAGTATCACCCCGAGCGTCAAGGCATCCTCAACCTCACGATAGCCAATGACAACCAAAGCTATTCCTCCGAAGTGATCCACCAGATCAACGAGATCCTAAAAGATACCCCAATCCGTTTCGACGATCTCAACTTGAAGTATTTCCAGCACTACTATGCCAAGCTGATGAACCAGATAGAACTGATGAACGGCTTCCGGCTCTCGGCCGGACTCGCATACCACCATCGTACGCCCGTGAAAAAGAGCAAGGATACCGGATTGGATATTAAGGATCATAATGAGTTCACCCCGGTTATCGGCCTTACCTACACGCCCCGGCAATATTACTGGATGGACGGCTACCGGAAAGAGTACCTGCATTCCCATTACCCGACCTTCCGGATCGAGCTGGCACGAAGCATACCGGACCTGCTCGGCTGTACGGGAAATTATTGGCGGATGGAGGCCGGCATGAACCAGACCGTACGGCTGGGCTTATCCGAACGACTGAGTTACAATCTAAGCGGTGGACTCTTTTTTAACCAGCATAACATGTACTTCGCCGATTTCAGCTATTTCGCCAAACGTTATTTCCCCGAGCCTTGGGGCGACCGGTTTGGCGGGATCTTTCATAATCTAGGTGGGGATTGGTGCAATGCCTCCGACAAATATATTCAAGGGCACCTCATGTACGAGAGCCCATTCATTCTATTGCGATTCCTCAAGCCCAATCCCAAGGCGCATAAATACCTCGTGTCCGAACGTTTCTACCTCAGCCAGCTATGGACTCCCGTATTGCCGAATTACAGCGAGCTCGGGTATGGTATCGGTAGCGACCTTTTTCATATAGCGCTTTTCCTAGGCTTCGAGAAGTTCAAGTATCAAAGCGTCGGATTGAAGTTCGCGCTTGAGTTATTCAGATAATTATAAACAAGTATAGATATGAACAAGAGAAACACTATTAAACAACTTCTTCACCGCGGATGCCTACTTATGGGTATCAGCGCAATAACAAGTTCGGCCTTCGCATGGGATTTCGCCGAGCATCGTAAGATCGGCGACCGTGCCATGAGCCTTCTCCCACGTTATCTGGTGGAAAATGGGATCTTCCCCAACGAGGCCGTCGCCGATAGCGCCTTGCTGCAGATCCTCAACATGTCGCATATGCCCGGCTCGAACGCCTACGCCATGAATGAGCTGACGCAGTTGCCGAATATCGTGACCTACGGTACGCTTTGCGGATTGGCCGGCGACCATGTGGAAAATCCCATGCTCTTGGAGACAGGCCTGCAGACCCATTTCTCCAAGACGAACCGTACGCTGGCTTTGGAGACACAAGCCATGAACGAGTTCCTCACCGGAGCCAACAGCAAGGAGCTGCTCGACATCAATCTGGCTTACGGTATCCTGGCGATCAAGGATCTCTCCCACTTCTACGCCTATGGCAAGGGATTGAACGAGCATCTGAAGATGATCGACCCCGAGCTGATCCGCCGCCTTCAACGCCCCTCGGAAGTAAACAAGGTCTTCGATAAATTAAATCAGTTGCCCTCCATGAGCAAGTATTTCTGCATCCACATCTTCGCCATCTATCTAGCACAAGAGGCAGGCAAAGAGATGTGTAAAGGAGATACGCAAATGGCGAGCAACCTTATGTTCTACGCCACGATGTACGAGGCTTTTGCCGAGCATTTCCTACAAGACTCCTTCGCCTCCGGACACCAAATGGTACGTAGGGGCTTCTCCGCCTCCGCCGTATCCAACAATAAGAGCTTGCACGATTTCTACAATACCATCCCCGTACAGACCGCTAACCTAAAAGGCGAGACATGGAGTGCTTACGGCGATAAACGTCTGAACCAAAACATGATGGAGTACAACGAGGCCGATGATTACCGGCATATCCGGGTCACGGAGAAGCACCCTTATTCCTTGGAGAAAGGCGATAGCTACGAGCGGGAGACGAAGGTATTCTACCAAGTCGTGACCGCCACCTGCGAGTCTATCGTAGAAGTCTGGAAAGCCTACCAGAATGCCTTGGAAGGATCAGACGAGAATATCTTGAACGAGATCCCTTCCGAACGAGACGACCTGCCCCAGTTCGTCTACGATCGTTTCCCGGTAATCAAGGATTTCCCGATCCCCTTCGGGACGGATCTGGATGACGTCCCCTTGGAAGCTTCTGTCGCCGACCGCAAGGATGAGCTACAGCTGATCGTACAAGAGCCTTTTACCCGCAACTTTATCCGGTCGAGGGTAGCCAACTCCTTCATGTTCCTGATCGGTACGCCGATCCATAGCAACCGGGACGGTGTCATGACGTATGGCGGTCGCTTGAACGTCAGCATGATCAATTGGCATAAGTTCGGGAAAGGGAAAGGCATGATCATGGAGCCGGGCGACATCGCTCATTGGGTATCCCCTACGATCTCCGGTTATTATATGCACGCCCCTTCCTCCTCCTACACGATCAAGAACTGGAACGTGAAGGCGGGCGCCAATTATAACATGGATATATTCGTTTCCCCGAAACGTTTCCTCGGCCTGTATAGTTATTTCGAGATGGGTATAGACCGCCGTAATGACGAGACCCGTTTCTTGGTAGCTCCCTCGGTCGGTATCCAGCTAGGTTCCCTGATCGGTGTCCATAATTTCAATATGCCGGGATGGTTACGCATCCCATTGGGAATTATCCTCCCCTTGAAATTCGCCGTCACTTGCAATAAGGTGGCCGGCCGTCCGGTAGAATGGATCAGCAATATGGAGGTGGATATATTGTTCTAGGAAACACCTTGATTCATGCCTATATAGGTAAGAGGCCACACGGATATCGGTGTAACCCCTTACCTATATAGGCACAGGGCCACGCCGATACTCGCGTAGGGTCATACGTATATACGCGTGATCTCATCGATTTCGCCGAAACCGATCAAGGCGTTAAACAGACGGATACTGGTATACTTAGGCAGATCCTCTACCGGGATATCCCCGGCCTGTACCAAGCCTTTATCCAATAAGTAAGCACGCATCGTACCGCATAACAAAGGGCGTGAGGGAGTGATCCAAGAGGTGCCATTCCAAAGGGCGACATTGCAAATGGAAGTATCGGTCAGCAAACCGTCACGGATTATCAAGATATCGTCATGTCCCGCTCGTTGGGCGAATAAATCATTTAGGCATTGACGATCCGTACTCTTATAGGAATAATCGATCTCATCGCATGTAACCAATCGCAAGGAATGAACCGGACGCATACGGTAAGGAACGTATTCTACCTTTAAGACCTCGCGGGTATATTCCACCCGGCATTTGGTACGTTCTTGATGAGGCCCCGGATGAATATAACCCGCGAGATCAATTTCTTCCCTCGCTCCGAATAGCTCCCTGCGGGTACGGTTCATCCGGGCATTATGGTAAGGAAGGTTATGTATCCGTCCCTTCTCGATACGGATCGTCTCCACAAACGGACTCCCAGATAAGGTCTCAATAGATGGGCACATATACTTTTTGTTTCATCTCGTTATACTCCGATCTCACCTCACTTTTAGAGGTGATTCCCCCACCGCTCTTGAAAATAAACGAACGGGGAGAGACTTGTTCCATAAAACGGATCATCACGGCGCTGTCTAAATCTTGGCCGTCAAAATACCCCATCACCCCCGTATAGAAGCCCCGCTCATAGGTCTCCGCCTCGGCGATGATCTCCAAGGTCTTTTTCTTGGGAGCGCCCGTGATGGAGCCGGCAGGCAAGAGGCTAAACAAAATCTCCCCGACATGGCCGTTCCATCCCTCCGGCAACCGGCCTCTTATCTCAGAGCTGACCTGCAACAAACTTCCGTTATGCGTACGCAGTTCATCGATATAACGATACCGGGGAACACAAACCTCGGAGGCTACGATACTCAAGTCATTCCGGATCAAGTCCACGATCGTGGCATGCTCCGCCGCTTCCTTGGGATCATCGAGGATACGTCTCCGGGCATCGGGCAGCGTAGCGTCGATCGTACCTTTCATGGGATACGAATAGATGAGACCATCCCGCATCCGCACGAATATCTCGGGCGAGAATACCACGAAACGATCCCGCATCCAAAGCTTATACATCGCCTTGGAATGGTAAAAGATATCTTTCAAGGAGAGGTTCGTATATACCGGAGTAGCGCATGTCAAGTTCACCAAATAAGAATTACCCGCATGGATATGCCGGGCAACGGTCTCGAACGAATGGGCATACTCCTCGAAAGAAACATACGAGGGTTGCCATTCAACAGGTTCTCCGGATATAAGATGAGAGGAATCCCGCAAGTTACATTCGTGATTTGTATTCGTAAAGCCGTTCAAATCGTACAATAACTCGGAGGGAGCGATCTCTTCCGGACTCTCCACATAGATCCGCTCTCGTTTATAATCAATGATAAAAAGAAAAGGCCGTCCAGCTTTCCCCATTTCGTTCATGCGGAAGACGGCCTCTTCTTGCGTGTATTCGGTCATTATACTAAAAATCGTTCTGTCAAACCACCAAACGCATCGATACGGCGATCCCGGAAGAAAGGCCACCAACGACGCACGTTCTCACCGCGAGTCTTGTCGATCTCTATCACACGTACCTCCTCCTCGTCATTCGGGAATACGGTTAATAGCTCACCTTGGGGACCGGCCACGAAACTGTTTCCCCAAAACCGGATACCGCCCGTTTGTCCCGAAGGGTCCGGCTCATGCCCGGTACGATTTACGGAAATGACCGGGAGTCCGTTCGCCACGGCATGTCCCCGCTGTATGGTCACCCACGCACCCAGCTGACGGTCCTTCTCTTCCTGCGTATCGCTACTTTCCCAGCCGATAGCGGTCGGATAGATCAACATCTCGGCGCCACGCATAGCCATCAAACGGGCTGCTTCCGGATACCATTGATCCCAGCAAACCAACACACCAAGACGCCCCACAGAGGTATCGATAGGCTCAAAGCCTAAATCACCGGGGGTAAAATAGAACTTCTCGTAATAAGCGGGGTCATCCGGGATATGCATCTTGCGGTATTTTCCGGCGATCGTACCGTCTTTCTCCAAGACGACGGCCGTGTTATGGTACAGGCCCGGGGCACGCTTCTCGAAAAGGGAAAGCACCAAGACGATACCCAATTCTTTCGCCAAGGCACCGAAGGTTTCCGTCGATGGGCCGGGGATCGTCTCCGCCAAGTCAAACATATTCGTATCTTCCGTCTGGCAGAAATACAGGCCGTTATGCAGTTCTTGCAAGACGACCAATTCCGCTCCCTCCCGGGCAGCTTCACGGATATTTACATTTAGCTTCTCTATATTCGCCGCTCTATCAGCGGTATTCTTTTGTTGTATTAATCCTACTTTCATATTTAATTGGTTGTAGTTGTTATTCGATAAAGCCTTCCGGATATTGCATCGTCACGCAATGCAGGGAACCGTGTTGCTTGATAAGCGGAAGGCAGTTGATGCCTATGATCTCACGGTCCGGGAACGCCTCCCGCAAAGCCGCTTTAGCGATCTCATCCTTCGGTGAGTCATAGAACGGAACCAATACGGCCCCATTCATGATCAAGAAATTAGCGTAGGTAGCGGGCAAGCGCTCCCCTTCCCATTCCACCTTATCGGCCATCGGAAGTGGAATCAGACGATAAGGCTCACCATTCGCCCTAGTAAACTCCTTGATCTCCTCCTCCATCGCCTTCAGTTCCTCATAATGCTCGTCTTCCTCATCCTCGCAGCGGACATAAGCGATCGTATCCTCGCTACAAAAACGGGCGAGCGTATCCACGTGGCTATCCGTATCGTCCCCGGCTAAATAACCGCTGGTAATCCAAAGGATACGATCCAAGCCAAATACGTCTTTCAAATAACGTTCTAATTCCTCTTGTCGCAAATACTCATTACGGTTTACGGATGCCAGACACTCAACGGTAGTCATCAACGTACCTTTCCCATCCGATTCGATACTACCGCCTTCCAGCACGAAAGGTTGCATATTAGCGGGCACCACCTCATCGGAGAAGGTCTTCATATGACAAAGATTACGGGTAATCAAATTATCATGATTGGCGGCGAACTTCATTCCCCAGCCGTTGAACACGAAATCATAAAGCATGGGCGTTCCCTCATCGAAGACGGAGATCCCCCCGTGATCCCGTGCCCACGTATCGTTCGTATCCATCTCACGGAAAATGACACGGTCGTAATCAACCTCACCCAATTGTTCACGTACGGCGGTCTCGTCCGGACAGACAATCAATAACTTCTCTCGCTTGATCACTTCCTTGGCGATAGCCACGAAGCAAGGAATCACCTCGTCCAATATCGGGGCCCAATCCGTATTCTCATGCGGCCACGTAAGCTGCACGGCACTTTGCGGATACCATTCCGCAGGTAATATCACGTTATGTTCCATATTTGAATTGTTTAAATTGTTTCACAAGCACGATCGCTGTCACGATCGCCGCCACCGTATCGGCGATAGGCATACTGATCCAGACACCGAGAGTTCCGAATAACGGGGGGAGGATGATTAAACAGGGTATCAAGAAGAGCATCTGCCGGGTCAAGGAGAGAAAGATCGCTTTCTTAGACATGCCGATGGAAAGGAAGAAGTTAGTCGCCACCATCTGGAAGCCCACGATCGGGAATACGGCGAAGACGATGTGCAGGCCATAAGAGGCGGCACTGATCAACTCTCCGTCACTCGTAAACATACGGACGATCCACGACGGCACCAACTGGCAAAGCAAGAACCCCAGCGTAGCCACTCCTACCGCCCAGCGCATCGTCAGCCGAGTCACGTCCGTCACCCGGGAATAGAGTCGGGCACCATAATTATAACCGGCTATCGGTTGCATACCCTGATTAAATCCCATGATAATCATCACGAAAAGAAAAGCGATACGGTTCACGATACCATAAGCGCCAATCGCCATATCTCCCCCATGCTCTTTCAATCCCCGGTTGATAAGGATCACGATCAAGCAGGAACAAAGGTTCATCAAGAACGGAGATAAACCGATCGACAAGATACCTTTCACGATCTCCGAGCGCAGCCTATAAATACCTTTCTTGAAATGAAGGAGTTGTTTCGGTCCCGAGAAATGAATCAACTGCCCGGTAAGCGAGATCACCTGCGAGATCACCGTCGCCCAAGCCGACCCTTTTATACCCCATCCAAACCCAAAGATAAACAACGGATTCAAGGCGCAATTAATAACAACCGACGCCAACGTAGCATACATCGCCATCCTCGGAAAACCCGAGGAGCGCAAGACCGCATTTAATCCCAGATACATATGCGTAACCACATTGCCATACAGAATAATCCGCATATAGTCACGGGCATATGAGATCGTGTTCTCACTAGCGCCGAAAAAGTACAGCACGGGATCGAGCAAGAACAAGAAAGCGATCGTGAAAGCGACACCCAGAACCACATTCAAGATCAACACATTCCCCAACACGTTATTCGCCCCCTCATAATCTTTCTGCCCCAGCTTCACGGCAACCAACGTAGAGGCACCGACTCCCACCAACGAACCGAAGGCGGCCGCCAAGTTCATCAACGGAAAGGTCAAGGCAAGGCCGGAAATCGCTAACGCCCCCACTCCATGGCCAATAAAAATGCTATCGGCCATATTATATAAAGAAGAAGCTGTCATTGCGATAATCGCAGGAATCGCATATTGCGTAAGTAATTTACCGATAGGCTCGGTCCCTAATACCAATGGAGAATTTTGTTTTGTCATGCCGCAAAGATACGGATATTTCGATTTATTCTTTATATTCGCAACCTTATAATAGTTTAAATATGGCAGAGGAACTACGGATTAAAAACGGTGATAAACAGGAAATGTATGAGACGTTGCTCCCGCAAATCGCCTCATTGGTAGGTAACGAGACCGACCTAATCGCTAACATGGCGAACATCGCCGCAGCACTCAAGCAGACTTTCGGTTTCTTTTGGGTAGGTTTCTATCGGGTCATAGACAATCAGTTGGTATTAGCGCCTTTTCAAGGCCCTATCGCCTGTACACGAATCAAATACGGAAAAGGGGTCTGCGGCACGGCCTGGAAGGAGACCCGTACGATCATCGTACCGGACGTAGACGCTTTCCCGGGACATATCGCTTGTAGCTCGGCGTCACGCTCTGAGATCGTAGTTCCCGTGATATGGAAGGATAAGGTAATCGCTGTCCTTGATATAGACAGTGATCAACCGGATAGTTTCGATGAGACTGATCAGATCTTTTTGGAAAAGATAGTGGAATTGCTTCCTCATCAGTAAGCCTCGCCTCAGTACTTCCCAAGAAGTACTGTAGTACTGCCTAAGAGGTACCGCAGTACTTTGTAAGGAGTACTCCAGTACTATCCGGAGAAATACCACAGTACTTCGCAAGGAGTACTCCGGTACTCTCCCTGAAGTACCGGGACAAATGCTACTTACCGCAAATACCCTTAAATGGACAATAAGAACAAGCCTTCCCCGTAGGGGTTTGCGTAAAGGGAATTTCCGGATTGAAGATCTCGTCCAAGCAGCCCCGCAGCCCCTCCTCGAACGCTTGGGCATAACCGGAGAAATCCTCTACCTTCTCCGACTTCCCCCGTTCGATACGATGGTAGACAGATGGGTCGAACGGATCGGCAAAGAGGGAACGGACGTAATAAATGCCCGGTTGTATCGTCTTTCCCTTGTTCTCGGTGAGATGGGCGTACATCCAGCAATACATGAATACCTGCATCACGGCTTTCGCACGATCTTTCTCCTCCTTGTTGAATAGGCTCTCGATACTACTGAAAGTCGTAGTTCCGCTACCGCTCTTGTAATCGATGATACGGATAGCATCGAGAACCTCGTCCACACGATCGATAAAGCCTTTCAACCGGATCTCGGAATGGTCGGAAAGGCTGATCAAGCCGTTTATCTTACGCTCGGACTCGATGTAAACGAAAGGGGTCAGCTTGCCGTCACGCTCCAAGATTTTCTCCACGTATTTGCGGATCATCTCGCCGATCAGGTAGTTTTGTCCGGTAAGGGAGCGAACCACCTCTGTCTTGAAAAACTCGCTGGCGAAAGCCCGAGCGATAGCTCCGGTAAGCAAGGCCGTATCCTTACGGATCGCTTTCAGCAAATCCACGGTAACCATCTTCCCTTGGAACGGCTTGTAAAGCTCCTCCATCACCTTATGCAAGATACTTCCGAATACATCGCTCTCGATCGTCTCGCTCACCTCCTCTTCCTCTCGAATGCCTTCCACGACGGAAAAATAGAATTTCAACGGGCAATCCAGATACGTATTGATAGCGCTCGCCGAGATCGCCTTGCTCCCCCCTTTCCGGTAAGCGTCTAAACGGCGCATGATATCCTCCCTTTTCGGCACGGCCAATGGCGGGGTCTTGGAGGAAGATACGTTATAGACCACCAATTTATCTCGCATCGGCACCTCGTAATGATAATGCAGCTGGTGGACAAAGCGACTTACCTCTCCCGTCTGCAATCCGTTGCTGCGGGTATCGTATAAAAGGCTCACGTGGCTGGCACGCTCTATCAAACGATAGAAATGGTAGGCCCATACGCTATCTTGATGCTCGTAGGTAGGCAACCCGAAACCTCTGCGTAGGTTATAAGGGATAAAGGAGTTCGCCGCTTTCCGCTGCGGGAAAATACCCTCGTTCATGGATAAGATAATCAGACGGTCAAAATCCAAGGCACGGGTCTCGAGCACACCCATAATCTGGAGGCCGGAAAGCGGCTCACCGTGGAAGGGGATCGTGATCGTATCGGTTACCCGCTTCAATAGGCGGAAGAAGGTATCTATTTTCATCTCTACACAAGCGTCTCTCATTACCTCTCTCATGCGGTTTACCGTGGTGAAATAATGGAAGATGAACTCTTGCTCCAAATCGTTCGTCCGCTGGGGTGCGTCCTCCTCTTCCTCATCGGAAAGGGCGGACATAACCTTGTTCAGCTCTTCCAACACCTTGATCAGATAATCCGAGAAGGCCTCCACCCCGGTCACCGGCGTGAACAGGATTTCTAGCAAAGGCGTTTTCCCTAACTCCGTATGCGAGATATAGATCTTGTTGTTCTCCGTGATCTCTTTCACCAAGGAGGAAATAATCTCCGGTGAGGTGGAGAGGATGTAGCGATGGTTCAATACCGGCAGCACGTCGCGGAAATAGAACAACGGATTCCGGTCTATGTAGCGTACGTTCTTCTGCAACGCCAAGATATACTCGATCAACGAGGCGACCGGGGTTCCCGCCAAGGGATAACCCATCGTGACGTTGATACGCCGGATTTGCTCCGGTATGGCGTTCAGCACCGGGATCAGCAGATGTTCATCGGGCAAGATCACCGCCGTACGCAGGGCTTCTTCCGAACTCATCTCCGCTTCCTTGCACCAATCGCTCAACAGGGTGTAGACGTGCTTGGCCTGCCCGATACCAGAAGGGATGCCGATCACCTCAATCTCGGTCTTTACCTTCTCCTCGGGGGGTAATTTCATCGAGGAAGGGAAGCTCTTCAGGTTACGGGAGACGAAGTAAGAAGCCTTATTATCCGGATCGGTTACCTTATCGGATACATAATCCCAATAGAAATCCGCTATCTCCCGCTTCTGCAACTGGGCTAAGAAACGTTCTTCCGATACGGACAAGGCGTTCAAACCGACAAAGACAATTTGCTCGTAAGGTAAATCCGGAGACTCGCCCCGTTCCATGCTTTCCACGACCTCCCGGAAGATCATGCCCTCGTAGCCTTTTCCCTCGGCGGCCAAGGTCGCACGGAATTCCTCATAGAGATCGTATAGCACTTGCCAGACCGCCAAGAACTGTTGCTGGTTCGGCGTATCGCCCCGGGGATAAAAACTGGACCAGAAACTACGGATAGCGGCGATCTGCTCATCACTTAAGAAATCGAAATCATTCTCTATCTCCCGTAGGTCCGTCACGTTACTGAATAGCATGCGGGCATTTGCCATGTACTTATCGATATCGTCGAAGTCGTTGAGCAACATCTCGCCCCAATACAGGAATTCATCGAAAGTCTCGGTGGAACCGCTTTGGCGGATGTAGATGTCGTACAGGGTAAAAAGCATACTGATCCGGTCGGCGGATTGTTTTCCGCTCAACTGGATAAAGAGATCGTTGATCGTAAGGATTGTCGGAGAGAAAAGGGGAATATCGGCTACCTCCGAGAGATATTTCTGGAAGAAAAGCCCCGTACGCCGGTTTGGGAAAACAAAGGCCAGACGACTGACCTCCGCCCCCCATTTCTCGTAAAAAAGAGACGCTACTTGATATAAGAACGGTTTCATTTATTCAAAAATTTGTACAGGCTGTAGAGACGGGCCACGCCCCGTCTCTACAATCGGATACGATTCACGTTATATTAAGATGTTCTCTATCTCCTGCAATTCTTCCCCGGAGAAAGAGATATTATCTAACGCTTTCAGGTTATCCATCAATTGGGCGACAGAGCTAGCGCCAATTAATACGCTAGTTACCCGTTCGTCCTTTAATAACCAAGCGAGCGCCATCTCCGCCAAGGTCTGTCCACGGCGGGGGGGTACCCCGGTTAGTTTCGGGGGCCTTTGCGGACCAG
>OBVJ01000456.1_pt1 | contig 17384 bp, 19 predicted proteins | sample 1495071 | NCBI WGS metagenome assembly OBVJ01 (sample SAMEA2579985, study PRJEB22360) | human gut metagenome | reverse complement strand
GGTTTTTTGTGCAACGCACCGCCATTTGTATGAGATTCACAGAGGCTGCCAACGTTGCTCACCGGAGTATTAACCGGGTATTGCCACAGACAGAAATTGTCTACAATGGCCAGACGTACCGGGGGTACATGAATTCCCGGGACATAACCATTGAACGCCAGGAAGGAGGGTATTGCAACCAGCGTGACCGCATCATTCACATCCAGACAGGGGACGCTTTTCAGATTGGGGGGCGTGTGGAGTGTGAAGGGATGAAATTCAAGATTACCGCCGTCACAAGTAATTGTGTTTATAGGGTATTAACTTTATCGGTTGATTTGTATGAGTAACTTGGAAGTTCGGATTGATGTGAAAGGCATGGATCTTGCCATCAAAAATGCCAAAACGAATATAGAGCGTTTCGGGTCTCTATACACCACTTTGCTTTCCTACAATACCGCCAGCGGGATGTGTTTCAGCGCGACTCTTCCATTAGGGAAAAACCGCAAATCAAAGGTTTCCGGAAGAAAATCCGGGGAAGGGGCTGTCAGCCGGGACGTTTCCCGCGCCGGGCGCGGTGTTGGATCGTTTATCAACCAACTAAAGGAAAGAGACATAAAAAGGGCAAGACAGGTTGCCGGCATGCTTTCTTTAAAGGCAGATCCTCAAAAGGCTGCCGAAGTGGCGACGGATGTTTTTGGGCAGGTTGTGCGCTTTTATCAGAGTTACAGCCCGGAATTTCATACTTCTGCCCGGAAGAATGGTCGTGTGTCCTCCTTTACTGGGAATGTCGTGCTCAATAGAAAGAGTACGGAGAACTATAAGAATAAGGTATTCAAGCATATCGGGAAGGCAAAATCAGGGTGGCTGATTAATACTTCTTATGGATGGGCTGCTCGTGCGCCTCAATGGATTGCGCGGCATGGGAAAAACGGGACAATCAAGAAGTTGCCTGATGGAGGTGTCGAAATTGAAAATAAGTTGCCTTATGCCTCGGAGGCTATGCTTAAGGCGCTTGAACCGTTTGTCAAAACCAAGGCATTGCAGGCCACGAACTTGAAATTGCACCATGAGTGGCAAAGGAGAAACAGGGTATGATTTTGGATCGTATCATCAGTCATTTGAGGAATTCCGGGGTTACTGTCTACAAAGCCGGGAATAACAGTGACATAGAACGTAAGCCCTGCGTCGTCATAGGCATGGCCGGGTATACTCAGCCTTGGGCGCCTTTGCCCGCCAGGGAATATACGCTTTCCATGATTCTGATCAATAACCGGTCTGATTCGGAATTGGAAAGAACCCTTGTGGAGACGTTATTCCGGCTGGATTGTGGTGAACAGTGTGATTTTTTCAATATTACGGATTATTCGGCTACGCTGGATGATGATGACTGGGTAACTACCTGGACATTGCGTTATATTGAAAGATAGTTTTATACTATTTTGATAATCAATCTAATATATAAAATTTATCCGTAGAAATATATTGCAAAAAGATACGGATTTCTGTATTATGCACGTGCCGGGTTGGTCCCGGATTAAAAAAGGAGGTGTAATATGTGAGACAACAGGAACTAATACAACGGTTGATTGAACTTCTGATAGTTCTGTTCAACTAAAGGAAAAACCCCTCGGAGCAGCCACTCCGGGGGGTTTGATTTAGAGGTGAACATGTGAATTGTTCGGAACTAATACGCCTTCAATATGCCTCATTCTGCGATTTTGTCAAGCGGGAAATGGTGGTGGAGCAGCCGGAAGCGCAACGCACGGCCATTTGTATGGCAAAAGCATCTGATTTTATCCAGCACGGAGAAGGTATTTTCGGGCTCAATTATTCCGGTGAACAGGAATTCGGAGCAATCATTTCTTCCGTTAGTTATTCATGGTCGGCCAAAGGTGATGTAGAACTTACTGGGGACAAGGGATTGATGGAGGGGAACACGCTTTATGATTCCCGCTGTGAAATTACCTGGGAAGCCTATATGAGAAAGACTGGCACGGAAGTGCCCCACATTGGCGATATTGTTGATGTGCATGCTGATGTCTTGAATCTCTGCATCAAGAATTCCGGTGAAGAAATTCCGGCAAAGGTGACTAAGGCCATTTGCAAGAGCGTGGATGTGAAGATGGAGACGCAGAATTATAGGAGTTTCACGGTTAAAGCTACTTATGGTCCTAATATCGTTGCTCTGAATCCGGATATTGCTTCCGAATGACAAATTTAAGGGGAGGTGAGCTTCACGCCTCCCCTCCCCTCAAACAAAAAATAATATAATAGACAGAACATGAATAATATAATCAATATTGAAGATATTAATCTCGCCAGCGCTTTGCTCGCTGCTACAGCCCCTATCGCCAAGCGGGCGGAGATAATCATTACAGACCGGGGAGAACGGAAGGTTTTTTATTTTACGGATACCCTGGAGACGCGGGAAATGATCAGGAAGTGGAAGGATCCTGATTTTGTGAAGAACAATCCGGAAGATCCGTTTGCCCTGGTCAAGGCGGCCTTTGATTGCCGCCGCGGCATTCTGTCTGGCCTTTCTCGATTCCGGAAAATAGCCTGTATCCGTTCCAGGGATGGGGAGAAGGTCGCCTTAATTCCGGAGAATTGTCCGGAAGAGGATAAAATGGAAATCATGGGGCGTTTGAACTCTTGAGTGTTGGAATATGATGAAAGATGAGGAAAAAGCCTTGAAGCTCCGTCCCCTGTCTATTGGGAGCATGGAGCTGATGCAGCGGTTTAACTGTGGATTCATGGACGGGAGCATGAATCTGGGCTGCATTGTGGAATATATTTATATTCATACGGAGGATATTGAAACGCTTGAGTCCATGAGCCTTGAAGCGTTTAAGGAAGCCGTCCGAAGATTCAAATATGAATTAAGCCCTGATGAAATGCAGCGTATTTCATCCCTGTTAGGTATGCAGGCGCAGCAGGTTGATGAAGCCGCTTTTACTGTTGAGGACTCCAAAAAAAAACGGGAGGGGACAGGCCGGACTATTTTATCCAGGTGGTTTGGGCGATTGCGTCGAAAACGGGCTATCCCTTAAATTACATTAAATATGATATTCCCTACAGCATGATCCTGCAGTTCCTGATGAGCGAATGTGTTGCAAATGGCGTAAGCTGTTATTACACCCATGCCCGGAAGGTGGATCATGCTGATTTGGAGCGTTTGGACGCTCTGTTTAACAAGCCTGTTGATGTTGAAGAATGAGTGCCGTAAAGTTTAAATTCTCCGGAGATTCTTCGGAATTGCTCAAAGAACTGGAGAACATTAAGGAAAAGATCCGCGAGACCTCGGGGCAGGCGGCAAATATGCGTGTTGCTAAGGGCGGTAAGGCTGACGTAGAGGGATTGGGGGCGTCTTTCAAGAAGTTATTGCCTGCAATTACGGCTGCCGGCGCTGCCGCGGCAGGATTTGGGGCGGCATGGAGCGCTGTCAAAACAGGAATCAATGACGCGATGGATGATGAATACATGGCGGTACAGTTATCTTCCTATACAAAAAATATTGAGTCGGCCAGGGATTTGCAGTCCCAGCTTGATCATCTGGCGGCAAATGGCGTTGTTAGCCTGGACGATTTAGGGAAAGCCGCTCAAAACCTGGCCATGCATTTTCGGACAAATAATACGGCTATCATGAGCTGGTCGAAAGTTTTTGCAGATATTGCCGCGTCCGGAAAGATTTCCGCAGAGCAGCTTTCCAATTCATGGGCGAAGGTGATGGCAAACGGATTTGCCGATTCACGGGCCATTAACCAGCTGCAGAATCAGGGCATTCCCATTATCAAGGCTTTGGCGGAAGAAATGGGCGTGGCGGAAAGACAGGTTGTTGAGCTCGCCAAGAAGCGGGAAATTTCCGCTGACCAGTACGTGAATGCCATGAAGAAAATGCGTGACGCGGAATTTTCCGGGAAGAATTCCGCATTGTCTAATACGACCATCGGTTCATGGGAAACGCTCAAGGCTACTTTTGAAAATGCTGTAGGAGACCTGATGAGTGAAAAAGTTTACAATCTGGCTGCTGCATTTCAGTATTTGACTAAACAAATAGAATCCGCCGCCGCTGTTAATTTTAATCTTTATTCAAAAAATAAAAAAGATCTTTCGGCTATGGAGGCATCTGTTGCCGGGTGGCAATACATTTGGCATCAAGCTTCTAATCACGTTCTTGCTCTTTTTTCAGACAATTGGGCATTTGAAAATGTAGACAACTTAAATAAGTTTGAGGCGAGTTTCAAAAATCTTGAGGAATTTGCTCAGTCTGTTGAGACCTCGCAAGATTCTATTTTAGGAGCGAAAAGCAAAGAAGACGTTGATGCTGTCCGCGAACAGTTGGAAAGTGAAAGAAAAGAGCTTGTGAATCAAATAGGAGCAGCTCAACGCTATCTTGATGCAAGTGGGGGTACCGGTAGGTATAACGGAAAAGAAGTCGGACAGAGAATAGAATCCTTGAAGCAGGAACTAAAGCTTAGGGATGAGCTACTTTCCGAGATTAACCGCGGCTGTTTACTTCTTGGCGATGAAAAAGAATCCATTGATGAAATTATTGAAAAAAACAGAAAGGAGGCAAAAGCTGCATCAGATTTGAGCGAAGCAATGAAAAAGCTGCATTCGACACGAGAAAAAACACTTAACCAACCACTGAAAAAAAATACGGAAAGCCTGACAGAGGAAGGTTTGCAACAATTGCTAACAAGTTCCTTGGATTCTTTTCATCTTAATTCTATCAATGAATTCGAAGAAGAATTGACTAAATTGGAAAGGAAATTTCAGGAAGGTTCATTAGATTTTAATGCAGCCACGAGATATGAAAAGCTGTTATCTGTTGCTGACTCCATCCGGGAAATTAACGCTCAATTAAATAAAAAGAACAGAGCCGTTAATGATTTGAGACAGGATGCGCAGGAAGAAATTGCCATCATGCAGGCCGAACTTGACGGCGAAAAGGAAAAGCGGCGCGAACTGGAAAAGCAGCGGGATGTGCGGAAGGAAATGCAATCCCTCGTGAAAAGCGGCATGAATGAGCATGACGCCCTGGGGCTGGCGGAACAGAAGGTTTCCCTGACATACAAGATTGAGGACAAAAGGGAAAGGGAGAAAAAGGAAAAAGAGGATTCCAGGGCGCGGGCGCAGGAAATATCCGATGCGTTTAAAACGCGGTTTGACGCAGTACAGCAGACGCTTTCAAGCGTATCCCGTGTGGGGTCTGGTTTCGGTTCCCTCTTTAACCGATTGGGGAATGGGGATACCGGTCTTTCCGCTGCCGTGGACTCCCTCACAAAGGAAGTGAAGACTTCCAACGAATACCTCAGGACGATTGCGGAAAAGGCCGAGAAAGGCGGCGTTGCCCTCTTTAGCTGACATGAACAAGGATATTAAACACACAGGCGGGTACGGATGGCAGGGAGACTTTGAAGCATCCATGTCTGATGATGGCTCCTGGTCGGCAAGCGTTTCTTACGTGGCGCCCCCCGGGGAGAAATTCACGCCTTCTTTCTCTCTGCATTGTCATGTTCCGGGCTTCACGGATTTGACCCTGTCCGGTTACCAGCATTCACGGATGGCGGATTTGTGGAAAACATCCTGTACCTTTAAAAAAGACGCTCCGCAGGAGGATGAAGATCCTGACGATCCGGAACCCGGAGATCCGGACACATGGGACTTTGACCCCAAAGACACGAAAACCACCTGGGAATTTACGGCCGGCGTGGCGAGCAAGAGCATCTTTGACCATCCGGATTTCAAATCCATGTTTCAGGATAATCCGGATCTGAAGAAAGCTTATGAAGCAATTATGTCGGGCCGCGTGGATATTGAATCATTGAAGATTGATTCCAGGCTGAAAAGGAAAGATCCGTATGATTTCGGCCTGGGGGGTGTTAAATACTCCCAGGAACTTTCTGACTTGTTCAACAAGATCATTAATAAGGGAATCACTGACTATTACACAAGATCCTGCTCCTATTCCATCACGACCACGGAAGGAAAGGGGCCTGATGCCGCCCTTCAATCATTGATTTCTGCGGGAGGCGGCAATTTTGTAAAGATGGGGGAAGACAAGAATACCTATGGGCGGAACATGGAAACCACGCAATCCTTCTCCCAGATTTTGGAAGAAGGAATTTTGATTATTGGCTCATGATCTGGACAAACGATTTACGGATTAACACGGACATTACGCCGGATGCCGGTAGCCACCAGGCCTACGGGACATACAGAGTGAACCGTACCGTCTCGCAATCGGAAATTGTTCCCATTGCCGGGTTCCGGAGTCCCAAATGGGCGGCCGCGTCAACCAATCCTAATGCTCCCGGCATGGTGGCGACGGGGTATAAAATCTCCCTACATTCTCCGACGGCTTACAAGGTCACCGTAACGTACTCCTATCCATCCGAAGGTGTCAAAGAGGATGAAGAGGGCAACCCATCCCCGGATGATCCGGAAGGCGGAGGTGAGGCGAGCGAGAAATACAAAGTCAAGATCAGCGACCGTTCAAATATGACTCTTGAACCCTTGCTGAGCTATTACAAGCTGCGGAATCCGGACGGAAGCAGCAAATATCCGGAGGGGGATATGCTGATTCTGGCCGTTTATTTGTCCGGCGGCCTTGTCATGTGCAGCAATGGACAGTACCGGCTGAAATGCGAAAAAGACGAAACGCCGGGACATATTCAATTGCCCGTTACGCCCATCACGCCGTATATCACGCTCGGGTATAAAAAAATATCACAGAACAATACGGTCATCACGAAAACCTACACGGCGCGCCGTGTGGAACCGTCCAAGGTGGAACGCGTGGGTAAAATTGTCCAGGGCGGCGAGTTTGGAGGCGCAACGAACGTGCAAGGGTATAAGCTTGATTACCTCTTTACCCGGTATTCCGTCCACAAAGTAGGCAATCGGGAATACGAAATTACGGAAGAATACACCCAATCCAACCCCGGAGGCTGGTCTGCGGACCTGTACAAAAATGGATAATATCACCAAGGGCGACCCAATTAAGGCGGATTGGGCCAATGCTCTTACAAATGCCGTCAATGCGGCCGCGCATGGCAAAACAGCCTTGCGCGGTGGCGGCGGGCAGAACGTTTTCATTTCCCCTTATCAGCGCGGTTCCCGCCCCCTGGCCTTTGATTTGGTGGAAATCACGGATGATGAGGAAGGTAGCCTTTCCGGCAAGATCTCCGGGGGAGTGCTGTTGTCCGCATACAAAGAGGAACAGGAAGAAAAAATATCGCTGAAAACGGAATGCATGGAAATCAGCGAATATGAAGCAACCTTCCAATCAGGCGATAAGGTGTGGGTTCATGTGACCTATGATCCGGACACATGGGAGGCATATGTTGCAATCCTGGAAAAAGGGAAAGAACCGTCGGGGGCAGAAGAGGGTGAGGCCTACATTATTGTTGGCGAGTTTGAGGAACGCGACCAATCCATTATCTACAGGCACAAAGGAATTACCTGTATCAACTGGGATGCAATCAAATGGGAATTTGAGAAATTCAAGCTCAAGACGGATCCTTTGTGCGCGCTGGAACTCAAGGAAGAAGAGAACGAAAAGGAAGAAGAGACCGAAAAGGAACTGACTCTGAATATTGAATCTTCCAGTGAAGAAGAAGAAGATTTGGGTGCCGACAGCAATTTGAAGGTATGGCTGGTGCAGAAAAAGGGGAAAGGGGAGGGCGGGGCAGAAGATGGGCCGGTCAGGCTTGGCGTGAGAATCAAAGATTCACGGAGTTTTCAGCAGGTGCAGCCGGGAGACGGCCTTGAATGGAAAACGGAAAAAGGGGCGGATGGCCATGACATCCAGACGGAAATCCTGCAGGTCAGGATTGATTCCACGGTTTCTTCTTCAACGGGGCAAGAGGGAAGAATCCCTGTTGACCTGAGTGTGTCGCAGGAGGGATTGAAAGGCGAGGTGGATTTGACAATTGATGATACGGAGCATGATTTATGGGGAGGGTGGAAAATCAAACTGTCCAGGGCCACCAGGGGAGTATTGTCTCTTGCGGTCACTCCTGGAGGCGACGCGGAAGAATTGAGCTTTCGCGCGCCCCTGCGGAAAAATGGGAAGTATGTTGTGCTGGATTATGTCAAGGATCCTCACACCCTGCCGGACGGCACGACTATTGCCTTGTATGACCGGAATGGACAGCTTGATCTTGAGGTCGATACGTCCAACACGACCGGCGGCGGGGACGGAGCCCTGATCAGCGATTCCTGGACAGCGTTGGCCTGCGACACTGACCACGCCTTACGCCTGCACCGGGACGAAAACGGGAAAATCTATATCCAGCAGGGGGAATGGATTGTGACTTCCAAAATTTATTCACCAATAAATTAATAAAAATGAATTACGCAATATTCTGTTATAGAGAAGATTATAAATGCCTTGAATTGTGCGTTGGTCAAATCCGCCGGGTTGATCCTGATTGTACGATTTACCTGTTTGACGACGGAAAAGCCCCTCTCGCAAGAAAAGACATCCCAAGGGGAAGGGACATCATTTACAAAAAGACCTATTTTGAACGCAACAGGAACTTGAATGGCCTCGAATGTATCCGCGGCATGTTGTCCTGCATGCGTGATATCCCGGGCCGGGAGCCCATCATCAAAATAGACGCTGATACACTGCTGATGTCCCTTGAAGAAATACGGAAATCACTGTTTGAGCGCAGGAAACTGGCAGGGGGATATCAGTGCGCCGTTCCATTCGCCTGGTCCGGAGTATGTTATTGGGTAACGCGGAAATTCATCAGTGATGCTCTTGATGTCCTGGTAACGCGTGAATTCCCGACACGCAATCAGGATTATCCGGAGGACGTGACCGTTTCCAGGCTGGCTCTGTACCTGTACGGCCGCAAGGGGGCTGATGTCATTGAGTTCCAGGGAGGCAAGTACCTGATCGGCATCAGAACATGTGATTCTGGCCAGTTATCAAAGCTGGCGAAACTGGCCCGCCGCGTGTCTGCCGTTCACTGCGGACAGCAGGATTTTTATGAGCCGATCATCCAGCAATCAGGCTGTACCATCCGGGAAGCTTGCGCCCGTATCATGTGGGAAATCCTTCACCCGGGTGAACCGGAAGGATTCAGGCTTTGAACAGATCCAGAATCATCTGGTTTTCCTCAAAACGTTTCTTTCCCGTGCCGTATGCTTTCATGATTTGTTCCGGCGTCTTTTTCCGCGGTGCCTCCAGCTTTTTGACAGGGCGGCGCTTCATGGCCGCATGTTCCGTCTGCTGCATCATCAGGGAGGGCGGGAGTCCGCTCTCAGCAAGGAATTTGGAAGCAGCGCGGGAAATGGCCGCTTTATGCACGCCCAGTTTCCGCGCCCTCTGGGCCATGCGTTCATTTCCGAGCACAGACGTCAACCCCAGAGCGTATGCCACGCCGAATGCGGTGACATTGGGAGTGCGGCTGTTAATGACGTGATACAGGGCCAGGGACATGATCCGGATCATTTCAAGGGCGCGTTCCCGAAATTCGTTTTCCTGCTCCTGCCCTTCTTCCGGATACTCAAAATCCGTATGTGCTGTGTAGTATGACTGTTGCGGTTCCATGCTTGGTGTATTTACATATCAATATATCATGATATAATAATATGTAAAGAAGGGAATAATGGCAGGGATTTCACAGGCGGAACTTGCCCGGCAATTGGGCGTCAATAAAAGCACGATCACGTACCACGTGAAGCGTGGTTTGACGCATGCGCAAATCCGGGAGCTGATTGAAGCCAGGAGGAAGGAAAATCCAATTGCTGAACCTGCTTCTCCAGAAATTGGGAAAAACGCTCCGGAGGAAGGGGTAGCGGAACTGAGAAAAAGGAAACTTGCTGCGGAAATTACCTACAAGAATTTGCAGGCTGAACAGGCCCGCGTGAAGCTTGAAAAGGATAAGGCCCGGCTGGTGGACATGGAAGATGTGAATGAGCTTGTCGTACATCTGGCCAGTATTACCAAAGGCGTTCTCCAGGCATTTGAAAATAAACTGCCGGGGAAGCTGGAAGGATTGACGGCTGCGGAAATGGTTCCCGTGCTGCGGGAGGAAATCAAGGCCGCCCTGTATTCCATTGCGGAAGAATCCAGGGCCCAGATCAAGATAATCAGCCGGGCGGAACAATGAGAGACGTTGAAAAGGCTGCCGGATTTCTGAATCTTTTCGCGGATAACGTATCCGCGGGAATGGACGTGGAGCCGATAACAAGGATAAGGGCCCCGCGGAGCCGATAGCATGGATACGTGAAAACGTGATAGATCAGCAATCGGCGCGGTCTACCCATATTGATTTTACGTTGAGCCCGTTTCTGCTGGAACCCATTGACAAATTCCTGAATGACGGCACGGTCAGGCACATTAACCTGATGGCTCCCACCGGTTCAAGACGGCCGGGGATGCCGGAGAACTCACTTCCACGCAGGTCAAGGGGCTGGCGGGGCAGATTACCATAGCGGCAACGCGCATCCTGGGCATGTCCAGCGCCCTCCGCGGGGCGATCCCGTTCATTCATTTATTCGGAACCACCATCAAAACGGCGATGGGGCCGTTGGGCTGGGCCATGCTGCTGATCCAGGGGCTGACCGCCGGCATTACCGCTTTGATTGACCACTTCAAGACCAAAAGCGACGAATTGGAGCGGCAGGCGGAACAGGCAACCGAAAGGATGAAAAAACGTGCCAGGGATGCTGCCGAATCTATCAAAAAGAGTTATGAAGCCATCCAGGACTATAACAAAGCCGATCGGACGCAGGAAATCAACAAAGGGTTCGAGGACTTCATCAAGGGCATTACGGCGGAATACCGTTTGCAGACCCAGGAAATTGAGCGGCAAATCCAGTTGAGAAGGGAGGAAGCCGCCCGCCAGAAGGGGATTGACACGCAGGAAGCCGAGCTTGCCCGCGTGAAGTTGGACAATGACTTTGAAGACGGCAAAATCACCAAACGTCAGCGGGACTACGGCATGATAATGATTGACCAGAATCTTGACGACAAGATACGCCGCCGGGATCTGGAAGTAGCGCAGAAGGAATTCATGGACTATGGAAGACAGCTGGACACGGCCGTTCAAAACCGTGACCGTTTGCAAGATAAGGACTTTGATATGAAGTTCATTCAGGGACAGATGCCCTCCCTCCAGGAGGTTGAAAGACTGTTCCAGCAACAGTTCAAAGCCCAGGAACGGATTAATGCGAGTAACAGAAAACTTAAAAAAGTAAAAGACAATATAGAAAAAAATGAATCTATTTTAAAAGACCCATTTACTAAAATTAATAAATACAAAAGAACAGAGAATGAAATATCGAAACTCCAAGCTGAGCAACAACGCATTCTGGCAGCTCGTGATGCAGCTCAAAGTGAGGGCAACGCCGCTACTATCAGAATAGATGAACTCCGGGACTTGTTCCGCCAATCCGGCGTGAACTTTGAACCATCCTATCAGAAAGGAACAGATGTAACCAGCCGAACCGGAGAATATCAAAAAGCCCTGGAAGACCAGAACAGCAAGGCAAAAGAACTTGCGGACAAACTTGCCGATGCCAGAGAAGAAGCCGGGAGGATAGGGGATATTATGGGGGCCTATGAACGCAACATTGTTGATCAGGAGCGGAGCATCAGGACGCAAGACCGGCTCAATTCAGCCAATATCGACTTGTTCAACAAGCGGGCCGACAAAAAGGAAGCTCAGGAAGCCAAGAAGGCCCAGGAAAAGCTTGAGAAAGAGCGGGACCGGGAATTGAAGAAGCTTCAGCGGGAACAGCAGAAAGATGCTAAAGATGCGTCTAGAACTTTTGTACAGGGATTGCTCATGAAAACGGGCAAAAGATCTAGCCCCCAGCAGTCAGACCTGGCCAACAAGGCGCTTGATGCCATACGTAAAAATATTGAAGCCGCAGCCGCGGATGGAAACATTGATGAAGCTGAGATGAGGGAATTAGGCAAGCTCTACGTTGCCAAGCTTCAGGAATTAGGACTGGCAACAAAACGTGCCGTCAATGGATTGAAAGAGGAATTAACCCAGGGGTTGAAAGAAATTAATGCTCAAATTGACGCAATAGGCAAATGGGCCAATACTACCCAAAGGCAGAAACGCCCCGGGGGAATTGTTAATCTTCCTTACCGTAAAAGATGATGAACAAGCCCCTGGCACCCGCGCCCCTGACCTCAGGGGCACACTCCCCCCCAGCGCGGCGGACAATGCAATCACTCTCACAGTAGATGATGCCTCCTTTGACGCTTGGAATAATGCCGCCACGGTGGCAGGCAAACTTCTCCGTCAATGGTGCGTGGATGTGATCAATGAAAGCCTGGAATAAAGCTGGTGCTCCCTAATCCTTCGCCCAAAAGAAAACGCCCCGCAACGTTTTGCTCGTCCGGGGCGTTTCTGTGTTCAGTGAAAACAATTATTGCTTGTCAGTAGCATTGCGTGTGTTTTTGGCTATAACCAAAAGAAGCCTATTGGCATAGGAAAGTAATTTAATGACTTTGGCACACCAGAAGCACCCAAGGCAGGAGAAGGCTCCGGAAAGCAGGTAAATAATACCAATAGCGGCATATCCTGGCCCCGTGTTGCATAAGGCTAGTATCACTCCAGCGAGTAGAGCAAGAATACCCATGATCTGGAATAATCCCTCAACAGTTGGTATAAGCTCTACGTCTGTTGATGTTGCTTCCGTTCGCTCTTGTTTTTTTTGCAAACTGTTTTTTTCAGATTTCTCTTTCCACTTCTGTTCTAAAACCGTTCCGAACTGCACCCACTCTTGACCGCCAGCAATGCAAACAAGGCTTTTTTGTGTTATCTTGCCTTCGGCGTAGAAAGTTTCTAGTGATGCAAAGGAATACGGCCCTTCCGTCTGTCCTTCCTCCGTTGCAATGTAATACTGTTCCATTGCTTTTTATCATTTCCAGATAGTATTTTTCTGCAAGTCCAAAATAGACAAGGCTGATTTTTTCTGGCACTCTTCCTTCTGGAAAGAATTACCGAGAACACGAGCAAGAAGCTGTGACGCACTGCAAGTTGTCCGTAGGTTGTCCGTATAAGGGGTTAAATAGGGTCAAATACGGATAAGTGCGGACAATTATGAAAGGGGGGAGGATTAAATAACCCATTGAAAATGCTAGAAAAGTTAAAATAAGTTTAACGTCCGTAAGTGCCTTCTAAGCAGTGGGTCACTGGTTCGAATCCAGTTGGACGTGCCATTTTTTAACCCCGTATTCTTTTTAAGAATACGGGGTTTTTCATGCGATAAGAGCTTTTTCACCAAAAGCCGGCTTTCTTAAAAATGGAGAGGCAAGGTAAGTATGGTTAACTCTGGTGAACAGGCTGCATAGAAGCACTATTACGCATGGTTCGGACTGTTTTTCCAATCAATAGTGATTGATTTTCGAAACTGAAGGGATGATGTAATGTGGCTGAAGATTTTTTCTCTGTGTTGAGAGATAGGATAGTCTGTGGCCGTCGTGATAAAAGGAACAAAAAAATGAAAGGGTTCCGTGAAAGATTAAGAAGAATGGCCCGGAAGGCCAGGCTGGCGGAGAACCTGCGATGTTTTAGAAAAATACCGGCAGGGGTATGCAAACAGTGCATTTTCAGAAATGCTCCCGTGGAAAAGAAAATTTGAACTTTTGAATAATTCTTATTTTATCCGGCGGTGGCGAATCTCTCCGGTATTGGTAATACGGGAGTATGGAGACGTCTTTGAATATTCATCCTGAGTGAGTACATTAACGCATAACTCCAGGATTTTATGCATGCCGTACATAGGAAGATCTATGTCCGGATGTAGTTTCTGGAATTTGTGAACAATTTCCATTTCCGTTTCCGGAAAATTCACGGGAATGGTATTGGGAAGCTGAACTTTCCACGACTCGCCTTCACTCATCAGCTTATCGATAAAGAGATATTGGGTGACAGGAATGTTACCGCGTGCAGTAAACCAGGTATGTACGGTGCGGACGGAAACGCGGCATTGTTCCGCAAGCCATCGGCGTGTTTTGCCGTGAGCCCGGAGCCATTCCTTGATTCTGAGTTTTTTCGGGTCACATTCTTCCGTATTGGAAGGTGGATTCAGATCTGAATCGGAAACCAGGCCTGGAATGATGCGGGAAAGCGCTTTTTTGGTATTGGCCGATATTTTACGAACGCTCATCTGTGCGTAAAAAGTTTGCGGCCGGATGCCTATCTCCTCCGCCAATTGATAGGACTTGCGGTTTTGGCTTTGTAGCCACTCCTTCACCAAAATGCGTATATCGTCGTCAGACATGAATTTGTGCAGATTTTTAATGAAAGAAAAGATAGGAAAGAGGCGATAACAACACTATTTTCTCTTTCTCTGGAATCGATCCGGAATATCGGATCCTCTTTTCAGCTTCTGCTTTTGATGCTGGAAAGAGCATCCAGTGCTTCACTCGCCCATTCCGGAACGGTCAGGCCATGGCGTTCAGCTTCATTCCTGAACTTTTCATACTTTTGAGGAGTAACGGGAACGTGGATGCTGTTCGGATTTTTTGTTTGAGCCAGGCGTGCCTGTTTGGCGTACTCTTCCTTCATGATTCTGATGATAAGGCGTTGTCTGGCACGGGGAATTGGAACAGTGGAAAGCCATTTATCGACCTGACTTTTGCTGACGCCGCAAAGGTCGGCAAATTCGTCCCGGGTCATTTTCGTAAGAGCGAGAAACTTTCTGATACTGGACTTCATTTCATCCATGAGCGCATTTTTCGCATTCAGAAAAATCTGGCAAGCCATTTCTGGCATATTTTCTATTTTAGAAAATAATATTGTCTTTGTATATCCAAAAAGGTAAATCATTTTTCCTAAATCCAATGAAACTCAAAAAAGTGTGGATGCTGAGCGTGTTTGTTTTCTTATTCCATATGAAAAACTTCATGATTAATATTTTTTATTTTTGGGAATATTTTGTATTTCGTTCTGGTGAAAAGAACACGATAACGGCTCTTCTATCTTTCCTTTCCTTTTTCTATTGGCTTGACACAGAAGGTTACGATAGTACCGTGTTACCATGTTAAATTCCTCTCTGTTGGTTTTAGGGTGTTCCATGATCTTTGCGGTGTCTGCCGGAATGCCATTGCACGCAGCTTCTTCTGAGAAAAAGGAAAACAAAACGGTTGCTTCGGAGGATGCCCTTCCATCACTTGCTCTGGATGGTTTGCCGGATGTATGGATACAGGGAACTCCGGTAAAGGAATGGGAAAAGGACAAAGTGTACATTTTTGAATTTTGGGCTACCTGGTGTGGCCCGTGCCTGGCTGCTATGCCCCATATGGAACAATTGCATCAGGCATTTAAGAATAATCCTCATATGCAGGTTATCGGAGTTAACGTCATGGACAGGAAATCTCCGGAATCTCTGAAAGAATTTTTAAGAAACCGTCCATCGCCCCTTACTTATGCCATGGCCGTGGATGTGGATGGGAAAAAAACCAGGGATAAATGGCTGTCTCCAATGGGGGTTAACGGCATCCCCCATGCTTTTGCCGTTAAAAACGGCAAGCTTATTTGGAGAGGGCATCCTGGAAAACTTTCTGAAGAAATGATGCGGGCCATGTTGAAGCCTGATTTTTCTGCAGCATCTCTTCCGGGGGATAATCCCGGCGCAAACGCCCGTGCATGGAAGCTCTACCGCCAGGTTTCTGAGAGAACGGGAGAGCTTGCCCGGAAGGGAGGAAAGGGGGAAGCTCAGGCCTTTTTAAGGCAAATTCAGGATTCGGGACAGTTTCAGCAGGATCAGATCATTCAACTGAAAATGGTTCCATTCAGAGTCTTGGCGGAATTGGAAAAATTCCAGGAAGCACAGGCCGTACTGGATGACCTGTGCAAAGAGTATCCGGACAATTACCGTGTACAGATTGATGTGGCGGGAACGCTTCTAAATGGAAAATCCGTGCCTGCCGGAAAAATGGATGCCGCCCTGGTGGAAAGATGTCTGAACCGTTGTATTGAAATCTCCAGAAGGAATAACAAGGAAGCTTCCTTGCCATGGAAACTGATGGCGGAACTTAGGGAACGACAGGGAAATATGGAAGAAGCGTTGCAGGATATGGAAAAGGCGCTTTCCTTAACGTCCATCAGCAAAGCCTGGACGAAGTTGCAGCAGCTTTCAGGCAATAAGGAATCCTTTCAGAATCTTGTAAATCAGGCGGTTGCTGAAATAAAACCGGAACCTCCGAGGAAGATGCAGGAAATGGGAGTAGTGCAGGAAGACAAACAGTACACTCCCCTGTTCAGCAAATTAAAATGGTTCAATCATCCCGGTCTAACAGGACTTCCTGTCGGCAAAACCGTATTCATCAGCTTCTGGAGAGGCCACAATAATATACTTGGAGAAACAGCTCCTGGAAGAGCTCTTGATGCCGTTCTTAAAAAACACGGGCTTTTAGACCATCCGGGAGTAAAAGCCGTGGTATTGGGACTCAATCCGTCGGCGGAAAAACAGATGCGGGACTATTTATCCGGGCCGGAAGGATGGACTCCTTATCCTGTCGGTATTCCATCGGATCGTTCGGTCATTGAATTTTGTGATTTGCTCAAACTTGACTCATTTCCCGCCGCGGTCGTCGTTCGTGACGGAACATTGCTGTGGGCTGGAGAAATTAAGAAGATGCCCGAATGGGTGGCGGAAACTGCCAGATTGGACTCTTTTGACAAAAACAGGTTTGCGGAAGAAGATGCGAAACGGAAGGCCCGCCAGCAGGCCATGTATGCTGTCATAAAAAAATCCTTTGAATTAAGGCGGGAAAAGAAATTTGATGAATACCAGAAGTTGATTGAGGAAAATGCAGGGCAGTTTTCCGATAACGGATGGTTTGCGTCTACTGTGGCGGAAGTGCGGGCGGAAAAGGCTTGGAAGGAGAAAAATTATCGGAAAATGGTTGATATCTTTGACCACGTCTTGGAGTGTTTCCCCCGGGAAGATTCGCTTGCTTCCTATATCCTGAAAATCCTTAACGGCTCGGAGGAAATGCGTAAATACAGCTATAAGGCGGCTCGGCGCGCTCTCCAGATTATGAGGGATTCTAATACGAGGGATGATGGCGGATACAATGCCGCCTGCTATGAAGTGATGATGAATATGGCAATGGAGAAAAAAGATTATGACCAGGCAAGGAAGGATGCTGCAAACGCCCTCCGGGAACTGCCTCTGGTTCATCAATACGCAGTCATGAAGAAAAAGAGTGGAGGAGGCAAAAAGTAGAGAGAAACTTAGGACTTCTGAAACGTTTAGGCCTCTTTCGTGGTGAAAGAGGCTTTTTTATTAGAAAAAAATAAAAATGTAATACGTTGATAATCAGATATTTTTTTTGATTTTGATCTCAACAAATCGCAAAAAACATCTCGAAAAAAATTGACAAAAAGGTGTGGTATGGTAGATTTCTCGGC
>OBVJ01000435.1_pt1 | contig 18494 bp, 15 predicted proteins | sample 1495071 | NCBI WGS metagenome assembly OBVJ01 (sample SAMEA2579985, study PRJEB22360) | human gut metagenome | reverse complement strand
CGCGGGGCGTTTTCCGACGCTCACCACTGAAGCGGTGGCATTAAGCAGCGGCGGCAGCAACGGTATTCTCGCCGCCCAGGCTTTATGGCAACTGCTGTTACCGCTTATTATTTTTGCCCTGACCGCGTTAGTCGCAAAATGGGTAGGTTATGTCAGACAAGGACTCCGCTAATGCTCTGCGTGAAAAATGTTTCGCTACGTTTACCAGAAAGCCGCTTGCTGACAAACGTTAACTTTTCAGTAGATAAAGGTGACATTGTCACGTTAATGGGACCATCCGGCTGCGGGAAATCCACTCTGTTTTCGTGGATGATTGGTGCGCTGGCCGGACAGTTTTCTTGTACAGGGGAGCTATGGCTTAATGAGCAACGGATTGACATGCTACCCACCGCACAGCGTCAGATTGGCATTCTTTTCCAGGATGCACTGTTATTTGACCAGTTCAGCGTCGGGCAAAATTTACTGCTGGCGCTACCGGAGACATTTAAGGGGAATGCCCGACGTAATGCCGTGAATGATGCACTTGAGCGTTCAGGCCTTGACGGAGCGTTCCATCAGGATCCTGCCACTTTGTCTGGCGGTCAGCGAGCGCGCGTTGCTCTGCTGCGCGCCCTTCTCGCTCAGCCAAAAGCGTTGCTACTGGATGAGCCATTCAGCCGTCTTGATGTGGCCCTGCGCGATAATTTTCGCCATTGGGTGTTCAGCGAAATTCGCGCCATGGCGATCCCTGTTGTGCAGGTGACGCACGATCTTCAGGATGTTCCTCCTGATAGCCCCGTTCTGGATATGGCGCAGTGGTCAGAAAATTACAACAAACTGCGATAACGCAAAGTTTTTCCCGATGCGTCAGTTCAGAATGGCGCTCTCAAAACTACAATGTCGGGATTTTCGATGAAACGTGTTTCTCAAATGACCGCGCTGGCAATGGCTTTAGGGCTGGCTTGCGCTTCTTCGTGGGCCGCTGAACTGGCGAAGCCTCTTACACTTGACCAGCTTCAACAACAAAATGGCAAAGCGATTGATACTCGCCCCAGCGCGTTTTATAACGGCTGGCCACAAACCTTAAATGGCCCTTCCGGTCATGAACCTGCCGCCTTAAACCTCTCTGCTAGCTGGCTCGACAAAATGAGCACCGAACAGCTCAACGAGTGGATCAAGCAACATAACCTGAAAGCCGATGCCCCGGTGGCGCTGTACGGTAATGACAAAGATGTCGACGCCGTCAAAACGCGACTGCAAAAAGCAGGTTTTACGCATATCTCCATCCTGAGTGACGCGCTAAGCGAACCTTCCCGTCTGCAAAAACTGCCGCACTTTGAACAGCTGGTATATCCGCAGTGGCTGCATAACCTGCAACAAGGTAAAGAGGTTACGGCGAAACCTGCCGGTGACTGGAAAGTCATTGAAGCGGCCTGGGGCGCTCCAAAATTTTACCTTATCAGCCATATTCCCGGCGCTGACTACATCGACACCAACGAAGTGGAAAGCGAACCGCTGTGGAACAAAGTTTCTGATGAACAACTGAAAGCGATGCTGGCAAAACACGGCATTCGCCATGACACCACGGTCATTCTGTACGGGCGTGACGTATACGCTGCAGCGCGTGTGGCGCAAATTATGCTTTATGCCGGCGTGAAAGATGTGCGCCTGCTGGACGGAGGCTGGCAAACCTGGTCCGACGCGGGTCTGCCCGTTGAGCGCGGAATGCCACCGAAAGTGAAAGCGGAACCGGATTTCGGCGTGAAGATCCCGGCACAACCGCAACTGATGCTTGATATGGAACAAGCGCGTGGACTGCTGCATCGCCAGGATGCATCGCTGGTGAGCATTCGTTCGTGGCCAGAATTTATCGGTACGACCAGCGGTTACAGCTATATTAAACCAAAAGGTGAAATAGCCGGAGCACGTTGGGGACACGCAGGTAGCGACTCGACGCATATGGAAGATTTCCATAACCCGGATGGCACCATGCGCAGCGCCGATGATATAACCGCTATGTGGAAAGCATGGAATATCAAACCAGATCAGCAAGTTTCATTCTACTGCGGCACTGGCTGGCGCGCGTCAGAAACCTTTATGTACGCACGCGCAATGGGCTGGAATAACGTCTCCGTTTACGACGGTGGCTGGTACGAATGGAGCAGCGATCCAAAAAATCCGGTAGCAACCGGTGAACGCGGCCCGGACAGCAGTAAATAACATTGCAATTACTGACGCTGGAGCGACTTCAGCGTCAGATACCCACTCCACACCCGCGTAAAGGTCGTCATCCAGCACAACGCACCAAATACCCACGCAAACCACGGAAAACAGGCCGGAAAGAGGCAACTCAGAACAAACAGCAAAATCGTCTCGCTGCCTTCGGTTAACCCGCCCAGATAATAAAACGATTTATGCGCATAACCGGGATTATCAATCTGATGTTTCGCCGCCAGCGCAGCAAAAGCGAGAAAACTGCTTCCCGTGCCGATAAACGCAAACAGCAGCCAGCCGCCTGCCAGGGCGTTTTGCTCCGGTGCGGCGAGGATAAACCCAAAAGGCACCAGCGCGTAAAAAAGAAAATCGAGAGAAATATCGAGAAAGCCGCCCGCGTCGGTAAGCCCTCTGCGCCGCGCCAGCGCACCGTCCAGACCATCAAGCAGCCTGTTCAACAAAATGACGATTAGCGCCGCCAGATACCAGCCCAGCGCCAGAAAAGGCAGTGCCAGCACGCCGATGGCAAATCCCACTAATGTTAAACCATCTGGCGTAATGCCCGGTTTATCAAGAACCCGCACGCACTGATGCAACAACGGTTTAATCCGGGGATGAAGATGGCGGTCTAGCACAGGCACTCCTTAAATATAAAACCTTTCTGATTGAGCAACAGTGCGGATATTATGGCATTTTTCGCTTATCTGCCCGTGTGTAATTTATGAAAATGATTGAAGTTGTTGCCGCCATCATCGAACGTGATGGCAAAATTTTACTCGCGCAACGCCCTGCCCATAGCGATCAGGCGGGATTATGGGAGTTTGCCGGTGGTAAAGTCGAGCCGGATGAAAGCCAGCGGCAGGCGCTGGTGCGTGAGTTAAACGAAGAACTGGGCATCGAAGCAACTGTTGGTGACTATGTTGCCAGCCATCAGCGAGAAGTTTCGGGGCGGATTATCCATCTTCATGCCTGGCACGTACCCGACTTCCACGGGACGTTACAGGCACATGAACATCAGGCGCTGGTCTGGTGCTCACCTGAAGAGGCGCTGCGATATCCGCTGGCCCCTGCTGACATTCCATTATTAGAGGCGTTTATGGCTTCACGCGCCGCCAGACCAGCGGATTAGTGCTTAGGGTTTTGTCATCCCGTTGGCATTGCAGCAGTATTCCTTCGGCTTTAATTACTGCCCCTTCAGAATAATTTTGATCCTGATAAACGCAGCACTGAGTACAGGGCTGCGCTGACTGCCCGCCTGAACTGAACACTTCTGGCGGTACGTTTACCTCCACGTCCGGATGATAATGCGGGTTAGCCAGTGTAATTAATGGAAATGCTAATACTACGGCGATCAATGCTCGACTCACAGGGAACTCCTTAACGTTATTGTCTCTTCTACAGATAACGGTAGCCGGGCGGCAAAACTTTAGCGTCTGAGTTATCGCATTTGGTTATGAGATTACTCTCGTTATTAATTTGCTTTCCTGGGTCATTTTTTTCTTGCTTACCGTCACATTCTTGATGGTATAGTCGAAAACTGCAAAAGCACATGACATAAACAACATAAGCATAATCGTATTAATATATAAGGGTTTTATATCTATGGATCAGACATATTCTCTGGAGTCATTCCTCAACCATGTCCAAAAGCGCGACCCGAATCAAACCGAGTTCGCGCAAGCCGTTCGTGAAGTAATGACCACACTCTGGCCTTTTCTTGAACAAAATCCCAAATATCGTCAGATGTCATTACTGGAGCGTCTGGTTGAACCGGAGCGCGTGATCCAATTTCGCGTAGTATGGGTTGATGATCGCAACCAGGTGCAGGTCAACCGTGCATGGCGTGTGCAGTTCAGCTCTGCCATCGGCCCGTACAAAGGCGGTATGCGCTTCCATCCGTCAGTTAACCTCTCCATTCTCAAATTCCTCGGCTTCGAACAAACCTTCAAAAATGCCCTGACTACTCTACCGATGGGCGGTGGTAAAGGCGGCAGCGACTTTGATCCGAAAGGGAAAAGCGAAGGCGAAGTTATGCGTTTCTGCCAGGCGCTGATGACTGAACTGTATCGCCACCTGGGCGCGGATACTGACGTTCCGGCAGGTGATATCGGCGTTGGTGGTCGTGAAGTCGGCTTTATGGCGGGGATGATGAAAAAGCTCTCCAACAATACCGCCTGCGTCTTCACCGGTAAGGGCCTTTCATTTGGCGGCAGTCTTATTCTCCCGGAAGCTACCGGCTACGGTCTGGTTTATTTCACAGAAGCAATGCTAAAACGCCACGGTATGGGTTTTGAAGGGATGCGCGTTTCCGTTTCTGGCTCCGGCAACGTCGCCCAGTACGCTATCGAAAAAGCGATGGAATTTGGTGCTCGAGTGATCACTGCGTCAGACTCCAGCGGCACTGTAGTTGATGAAAGCGGATTCACGAAAGAAAAACTGGCGCGTCTTATCGAAATCAAAGCCAGCCGCGATGGTCGAGTGGCAGATTACGCCAAAGAATTTGGTCTGGTCTATCTCGAAGGCCAACAGCCGTGGTCTGTACCGGTTGATATCGCCCTGCCTTGCGCCACCCAGAACGAACTGGATGTTGACGCCGCGCATCAGCTTATCGCCAATGGCGTTAAAGCCGTCGCCGAAGGGGCAAATATGCCGACCACCATCGAAGCGACTGAACTGTTCCAGCAGGCAGGCGTACTGTTTGCACCGGGTAAAGCGGCTAATGCTGGCGGTGTAGCAACATCGGGCCTGGAAATGGCGCAAAACGCTGCGCGCCTGGGCTGGAAAGCCGAGAAAGTTGACGCACGTTTGCATCACATCATGCTGGATATCCACCATGCCTGTGTTGAGCATGGTGGTGAAGGTGAGCAAACCAACTACGTGCAGGGCGCGAACATTGCCGGTTTTGTGAAGGTTGCGGATGCGATGTTAAGCCAGGGCGTGATTTAATCGTTATTACAATCGTCTGGTTTTCCTTATAACCAGACGATTTTCCCTGAGTTAATTAAATCCTTAGCAGACGTTTGCAATTTGCAGCCGTTTGTTCTGCATCCTGAATATCCTGTTCAGACATTAAGCATCGCAACGCATCTTTTTCAATCCAGGGGTTGTTATTTCCGGCAATTGTTAGCCACATCCATGCTTGTTTATTATCAATTTTAGTGCCCGTCCCCTGAGCATACATTGCCGCAGTCTGGTGCTGCGCTTCGGTCGCCCCTAAACGCGCCGCTTTTTCGTACCAGTGCAGCGCATGATTTTCATCTTTTGCGATATATTTTGTACCGTACAGATACATTTCAGCTAACAAAAATATCGCCTCTATTCGACCACGCTGCGCTGCACCAGTAAGCCATTGAGTAGCCTCTGCGTTATTTTCAGGATCATCATTGTTGGTTAAATAATATTTCCCCAATTCATACATGGCATCCCCTGCCCCATCTGCCCCATTTTTTGCTGCTTTGGTAAACCAGTACAGCGCTTTTTCCTGGTCCTGTGGAATACTCTCACTTCCGCTATACAACCTGGCAGTATGATATTGCGCATGTAAATATCCCTGTTCTGCTGATTGCAAAAACCAACGATGGGCCTGAACCTCATCGCGCTCCACGCCAATCCCTTGTATATACATTTGTCCCAACTCATACTGGGCAACCTCATGTCCTTGTGTGGCGGCAGATAAATACCACTGCAATGCTTCTTCATAATTTCGTAATGGCTCAACAGCAAAGCGTGAGATACGGGCAAGCTCATATTGCGCAGATGTGTTGCCATTTTGGGCAGCAAGTAAAAACCATTTTCGTGCCTCACAAATATTCTTATCCGTGCCCCTTCCATCGCTATACATGATACCCAGCGCATACAGAGCATCGATAACATTATGCTGCGCGGCGCGGGTAAACCAGTTAAAGGCTAATTTTAGATCCTGTGAAACCTCATCACCTTCGTAATACATTTTGCCAAGAGAATACCAGGCTAGTGAATAGCCTTGCTCTGCAGCATGTAAGCAGGACTGGTATACAGAAGATGGATAATAAAAAAGACCTTTTAATTTTATGGCATTTAGCAGCTTTTTATATCCACTATGATGTTGCATTGCTAAATTATTGAAGCGTTCTGTTAATTTCCACTTGCGAATCATTTTTTCTTTTCGCAAGGAATATGATAAACACTCTATTAACAATGCCATATAGTTGTCTGATAGTTCAAATTCAGCAACTTTATTTAATACTGCGATATCAAACCATTTCAGGCTCTCTTCATTATCCTTTAATGATTGATAAATCGTAGCCATTTCCTTCCCGTTTTCCATTTCTTCCAGTGGAGACAAGTTACTGGCAAAGAAAGGGGTAATTTGTTTTTCGATGCGATAATAAAGAAGACAACTTTCGTTAATTTCTGTCTGGATTACGGGTTGACGACTGCCTGCGACTAAATGCCATCTGAACGTTTGTGCTGCAGCGAGAGTTAATAATGGCCGGAATACCCGATGAAGATGCAGTAATAACGTTTCTTCAAAGCACATTCGTGAGCTGAGATCTTTTTTCTCAAGGAAAGATAACGCCTTAGCAAGTTGCATGGGGGCGTGTTCGGGGGTTGCTTCATTCTCCTCACAGAGCATATCCAGCACGGCTCGCCAGGTGAATTCCCCCTCTGATTTAATAGTGACATCAGGAAGTGGATGACCAGAAAAGGTGTTGGGTGCGCGAAATGTCATCACAGGACGAGGATGAACAATACCCCTGGACATATTGATCGGTTGCTCTTCTTCCTCTTCTTGCCACTGATCTTCGTCGTCATAACGTAAAGCCTGTTCATAAGCATCGTGCAATTGTTGCCAGGCTGCGGGATCATCTTCCGGGCGGCAATTTTTTACCAGTTGCGCATAACGACGCTTAATATCTCGTTCTTCCGCACCTGGTTGTAAAGCTAATATTTCCCAGCAGTTCATTGCAGACGTTCTCTTTCCAGAGAGTCTAATGTAGGTTCAACTTTAGTCCGAAAATCAGCAAGTTGATCAGGATCCTGCTTCTCGAGTAGATAACTGAAATGACGGGAGCAATTGCTTATCCAGTCTCGCGTTTCCGCCAGGGTGAGTTGATAGAGATTATCAAGACGGGCAATAAAGGCCTGGTTTATCTGTTCATCGCGTGGGTGAATTTTTAACAGGCTTAATTTGGACAACGACTGCTGTATTTGTTCTGCCGTTAATGCCCCTGGATTCTGTTCAATAACCAGACTATTTTTAGCACCTGTCAGTGGCACGCTGATATCGACATCAAGAATACCGTTAATGTCGTACGTAAAACGAACATCAATACGCACATCACCGGCCGGTTTTGGCGGAACATTCACTGACAACTCCGCAAGGAAAATATTATCAGCCACCATCCTGCTTTCACCCTGGTAGATTTTAAAATTAACCTCTGTTTGTTGATCATGTGCCGTGTAAAAGGCACGAACGCGACTACAAGGAATACTCCTGTTACGCTCAATAACGGGTGCAAAATAGCCTGATTCGCGGGTATGCCCCAGCGATTTAGAGGTATCAACGCCAAGCGTATAAGGGCAAACATCAGTCACTACAACATCTCGTAATTCGCTGTGCCGCGCTTTAAGTGCTGCCTGAATAGCCGCGCCCTGGGCAATGACTTCATCCGGGTTTAAATGCATTGCCGGTATACGACCAAATAATCGTGTCACAAGTTTGCGAATCAGTGGCATATGGATTCGTTCGAAAAAGGTCTGTAATAAAAATTCAAATTTTTCTGTAGTCAGATGCCAGTAATATCGCCTTCCTTCAATCTCCACACTGAAAGTGGCTTCATCTCGCACACTCAGCACGCGTTTGACACGCTCAGCCTCGATGCGTAAATGCCGCTGGAGTGTCGGTTCACGCCATTCAATATTTTCAGGAAGATCCCGACGTGAGCAATATGCATCGATCAGGATATCGACAATATCTTCACCACCTAAAAAGTTATCCCCGGCACTGGCACGTACTTCCATAATATTGTCAAACAACTCCAGTATGGAGACATCAAACGTACCACCACCTAAATCGAATACCAGAAATTGATGTTCATCATCCTTATTATGCAAACCATACGCCAGTGCAGCGGCGGTTGGTTCGTTAATTAAACGTTCGACATTTAAGCCTGCCATTGTCGCAGCGGCTTTTGTTGCTTTACGTTGCATATCACCAAAATATGCGGGAACGCTAATCACCGCTTCAGTGACTTCTTCGCCCAAATAGTTTTCTGCATCTTCTTTTAGCTGACGTAATATCAACGATGAGAGTTCTTCCGCACGAAATTCCCGTCCGCCCAGTTTTAACGTCTTTGATGTGCCCATCATGCGTTTAAAATTTGATGCGCAGTTTTGTGGTTTGATGAGTTGCAGGTCACGAGCTGCCTCCCCTGTCAAAACCATACCATCTTCGTCAACACAAACTACGCTGGGTGTTAAAAACTTACCTAACGCATTGGGGATCAGTTCACTTTGTCCATTTCGCCAGACAGCTGCCAAACTGTTAGTTGTACCCAGGTCGATACCGATAATCATCGTAATTCTTTTTAATATCCTTATAAAATAATTGTTTTAAATGGTGGTATTTAAACCACCATTTTGTTCTTAATTTTTGTATAAAGACCAGGTACGTTCTAGTATTTTTAATGCAGCAGGTAACTGCTCAATCATTTTACCAGAAACTTCATAATCGCTTTCTTTGTTGTTTAATGGATTAACAGCAACGTAGGAAATCGTTGATGTTGGCTTAATTATTTTAAAAACTTCCTTTGCAGATTCACCATAGATGAAAGGTAACTTTGAATTAATAGAGATTTCTTGTTTATCGACCATAAACCTGGTAATAGCAGAGAAATGAGTCTCCCCATGACTTATAACATAGCCTTTCGGAACGTTAATTTCTTTCAGCTCAGGAATATACTGAACATAAAACTGTAAATCTTTCACATAGCAAAATTTTGCACTACTATCATTATTCTTCGATTTACGGTTTTCGCATTCCATTTCCCATGAAAATAGTCCGTCTCCGATGTAACCTGCAACTACGCGTCCATGACTTAAATGGTATGCAACGCCGTCAACAGTGCCTTGCTCTTCTGAAGAAAAACTGAATTCTTTATTTTCTTCATTATACGGACTGATAGAACAAACTATCTTTCCTTGAGGAAAAATTGGTCTTTTGGTGAATAACATATCCTCCGACAAAATGGTAAAACCATCAATGGTGGTAATTGTTTTTTTAATTAAATACTCACTGCAATTGACTTCCTTTAAGGCTTCTTGTTTTTGAGCCCATGATAATTCTGCAGTTGTTAATTTACGATAAAATTTTTCAGTGTAACTTTCAGCCGCCGCAAAGTGTGACAGTGACGATAAAACAATAATTCCCATGAATGTTTTTTTCATGTATATATCCTTATAGGTATGCTTATCAAATAATTCAATGGAAGTATATCGATAAAAATAAAGCCGAACATGTTAATAAACATACTCGGCTTTATTTTCGGAATTACACCCCTATTGTTCAGTCACGCTTAACTGTAGCATCCTTTTTCTGCGCAGTTTTTTTGACCCTTTTTTTCACGTCTTTATTTTTCTCGTCTCCGTTCCTTGGTACCACAATTCCTTTAAACCGTCTGACCGGAGTGCTACGAGCCTGATCAATCAACTGGTACAATGTCCCCACCAGCGGCTGCATAAAGTCCTGATAGCGACACTGCTTTTCGCTGATTTGCGTCAGCACCGATTCCCAGTGCGCGGTCATGTCCGGTCGCGTCGCCATTTCTGGCAGCGAATGGAATAGCGCTTTTCCGGCGTCGGTGGAGTGGATATAGCGCCCTTTTTTGGTCAGGAAGCCTCGCTTGAACAGCAGTTCAATAATCCCGGCGCGAGTCGCTTCTGTCCCCAGACCATCGGTCGCACGAAGGATCTTTTTCAGATCTTTGTCCTGCACAAAGCGTGCGATCCCGGTCATCGCCGAAAGCAGTGTTGCATCGGTAAAATGGCGTGGCGGCTGGGTTTGCCGCTCTACCACTTCACCTTTTTCGCACAACAATTCATCGCCTTTCGCCACCACAGGCAGCGGCGTGCCGTCGTTTTCTTCATCGCGCTCTTTGCTGCCTAACAGCGTGCGCCAGCCTGCTTCAGCAAGAAAACGGGCTTTAGCGACAAATTTGCCTTTGGCAATGTCCAGTTCGATAACACACTTGCGGAACACCGCATCCGGGCAGAACTGCATCAAATACTGACGGGCAATCAGGTTATAGACCTTCGCTTCGTTCTCCGTCAGGTTGATCGCAGAACTCCGTGCGGTCGGAATGATGGCGTGGTGCGCATCGACCTTTTTGTCATCCCAACAGCGGTTGCGTATATCGGGACCTACCACTGGCTGCGGCAACAGATCCGGTGCATGAACGCTGATAGCATTCATCACCGCGTGGCGTCCGGCAAAATGTTCTTCTGGCAAATAGCGGCAATCGGAACGCGGATAAGTGATTAGCTTGTGCGTTTCGTACAGCTTCTGGCAGATATCAAGCACGTTCTGCGCGCTCAGACCAAAACGTTTAGCCGCTTCAATCTGCAACGCCGAAAGCGAAAAAGGCAGCGGCGCGGATTCTGATTCCCGTTTATCGTTATAGCTGGTGACAATAGCTGGTTGACCACTAATGCGGTTAACCACATGCTCCGCCAGTGGACGATGTAACAAGCGCCCTTCTTCATCCTGGTACGGTTCACACGCTTCGCTCGGTTGCCAGATAGCGGTAAACCGCTCATCTGCAGGTGTCACGATATGTGCTTTGACTTCAAAGAAGTCTTTCGCCACGAAGTTTTCAATCTCTTCGTCGCGGCGCACCACCAGTCCGAGTACGGGCGTCTGCACGCGTCCCACGGAAAGCACGCCCTGATAACCGGCATTGCGGCCGAGAATGGTATACGCACGGGTCATATTAATGCCGTACAGCCAGTCAGCCCGCGCCCGCGCCAGTGCAGAAACGCACAGCGGTACAAACTCGCTATTGGAGCGAAGACGATCGATCGCCCGCTCAACCGCCTGCGGGTTCAGGTCGTTTATCAAACAACGCTGTACCTGCTGGCGCTTTTCCGGTGCTAGTTGCAGGTAGTCCAGCACTTCATCCACCAGCAGTTGCCCTTCGCGATCCGGGTCTCCGGCGTGAACGATTTCGCTGGCTTCATGCAGGAAGTGTTTGATGACATTAAGTTGTTTAGTCACGGAGGGTCGGGGCTGTAATTGCCACTTTTCCGGGACAATTGGCAAATCCGCAAGATTCCAGCGCGCATAGCGGCTGTCGTAGGCGTCTGGCTGCGCCTGCTCAAGCAGGTGACCGATACACCAGGTCACCACCTGACCATTACCGCACTCGATAAAGCCATCGCCTTTCCGGTGCGGTTTAGGCAGGACATCAGCAATGGCGCGCGCCAGACTCGGTTTTTCGGCAATAAACAACCGCATTGAATTAACGGATCTCAACCATGGCACGACCGCCGCGCGCTGGCACCAGTTCGCCAATCGCCGTCAGTTCAATGCCAAACTCGGCGGCTGTAGCTTTGACCTCATTTTCTGCTTCCGGCATGACCGCCAGCAGCAAACCGCCAGAAGTTTGCGGATCGCACAGCAGATCGCGCACTTCACGCGGCATTTCACCCATCAGATGACCGTAGCTGGCAAAGTTACGTTCGGTGCCGCCAGGCACTGCGCCCAACTTAATGTACTCTTCAACCCCCGGCAATTTCGGGATCGCGTCATAGTCGACGCGCGCCTGCACACCTGCGCCCTGACACATTTCGCTTAAATGCCCCAGTAAACCAAAACCCGTAACGTCGGTCATCGCTTTTACGCCTTCGATGTTGGCAAAGGACGCGCCTGCGATGTTCATCCGGCACATCACTTCCGTCGCCAGTCCCTGATGTTCTGGTTTCAGCAGTGATTTTTTCTCAGCCGTGGTAAGAACGCCAATCCCCAGCGGTTTCGTCAGGAACAGTTTGCATCCGGCTTGTGCGGTACTGTTTTTCTTCACCCGCTCGGTCGGTACGATCCCCGTTACCGCCAGACCAAAAATCGGCTCCGGCGCATCGATGGAGTGACCGCCAGCCAGCGCAATCCCCGCCTGACGGCATGCATAGCGTCCACCTTCGGTCACTTCGCGGGCAATTTCCGGGGAAAGTTTGTTAATCGGCCAGCCGAGGATCGCAATCGCCATAATCGGTTTGCCGCCCATAGCAAAGATATCGCTGATGGCGTTAGTCGCCGCAATGCGGCCAAAATCGAAAGGATTATCAACGATCGGCATAAAGAAGTCGGTGGTACTGATAACGCTGGTGCCATTGCCCAGATCGTATACCGCCGCATCGTCGCGGGTTTCATTACCCACAAGCAAATTCGGATCAACAAACTTCGCCTGCTCACTGTGCAGGATGGTTTCCAACACTTTTGGGGAAATTTTACAGCCGCAACCAGCGCCGTGGCTGTATTGGGTCAAACGAATCGAGTTCTCGCTCATGGACATCTCCTGTCAATGCAATCCGGGTATGGTAACCCTCATTCCATGAAGTGATAAGTGAGAGTGTCTGAATTCCTGCGCCTTTGCTCACAATCCAGACAGTTTCGCGACAATTATCAGAAATAAGTCACAAACGGCGTCGGGTCCGGGACGTTTATCGACGTAGATGCTTTCAACTGCGGCGTACCGAGGTAGAGAAAACCGACAATTTTATCCTGCTCACGGCAACCGAATGCTTCACGGACTACCGGACTTTCAGTTAATGCACCACTGCGCCAGATGCCGCCAAACCCCTGGGCAACTGCTGCCATTTGCATCGCCATGACCGCGCATCCCGCAGACATTTCCTGTTCCCAGCGCGGGACTTTATGATTTTCTTCGCATTTCGCCACCACCGTTATGATGAGCGGTGCGCGGAACGGCGCATTACGCGCTTTGTTGATTGCTTTGTTATCACTACCGGCAGCAATCGCCCCCTGCTCCAGTACAGCGCTGAAACGCTCGCGCCCTTCCCCTTCAATCACAAAGAAATGCCACGGTTGCATGGACTTATGGTCCGGCGCACGCATACCCGCACGCAGGATGTTTTGCAGTTGTTCACCCGTTGGCGCGGGTTCAGCCAGGCGGGAGGCGCTACGGCGATTGATCAATAGTTCGAGTGCATCCATTTGATTAACTCCTGTCATGATATTTATTCACAAAATTAACACGAGAGTGGATTTTGTTACAGCCCAGTCCGCAATTCCTGCTGACAAGTGCCGGTTGGGTCATTACGATAACCACATCTATTGCGCCTGAAACAGGTGTGACCTTAAGTTGGGAGAATACATGCGAACCCTTTGGCGATTTATTGCCGGATTTTTTAAATGGACGTGGCGTCTGCTGAATTTCGTCCGTGAAATGGTACTTAACCTGTTCTTTATTTTTCTCGTGCTGGTTGGTGTGGGGATCTGGATGCAGGTCAGTGGTGGTGATTCGAAAGAAACGGCCAGTCGTGGCGCACTGCTGCTGGACATTTCTGGTGTGATCGTCGATAAACCCGACAGTTCTCAGCGGTTTAGTAAATTAAGCCGCCAGCTGCTTGGTGCCAGTTCCGATCGTCTGCAGGAAAACTCACTGTTTGATATCGTCAACACCATTCGCCAGGCGAAGGACGACCGCAATATCACCGGTATTGTGATGGATCTGAAAAACTTCGCAGGCGGCGACCAGCCGTCTATGCAGTACATCGGCAAAGCTCTGAAAGAGTTTCGTGATAGCGGGAAACCGGTTTATGCCGTTGGCGAGAACTACAGCCAGGGGCAATATTATCTCGCCAGTTTCGCCAATAAAATTTGGCTGTCTCCGCAAGGCGTGGTTGATCTGCACGGCTTTGCCACCAACGGTCTGTACTACAAATCGTTACTGGATAAGCTGAAAGTTTCCACCCATGTGTTCCGCGTGGGTACGTATAAATCTGCCGTTGAACCGTTTATTCGTGATGATATGTCGCCGGCAGCCCGCGAAGCTGACAGCCGCTGGATTGGTGAGCTGTGGCAAAACTATCTGAATACTGTTGCCGCTAACCGCCAGATCCCTGCTCAGCAGGTATTCCCTGGCGCGCAAGGGTTGCTTGAGGGTTTAACCAAAACCGGTGGCGATACCGCGAAATATGCGCTGGAAAACAAGCTGGTCGATGCACTGGCATCGAGTGCCGAAATCGAAAAAACTCTGACCAAAGAGTTCGGCTGGAGTAAAACTGATAAAAATTATCGCGCCATCAGTTATTACGATTACGCATTGAAAACGCCGGCAGATACCGGTGACAGTATCGGTGTCGTCTTCGCTAATGGCGCAATTATGGATGGCGAGGAAACTCAGGGGAATGTTGGCGGTGATACCACTGCGGCACAAATCCGCGACGCTCGCCTTGACCCGAAAGTGAAAGCGATTGTTCTGCGTGTTAATAGTCCCGGCGGCAGCGTTACCGCGTCTGAAGTGATTCGCGCTGAACTGGCAGCAGCCCGGGCAGCGGGTAAGCCTGTGGTTGTATCGATGGGCGGCATGGCGGCATCTGGTGGTTACTGGATTTCCACACCAGCTAATTACATTGTGGCTAACCCCAGCACCCTGACCGGTTCTATCGGTATCTTCGGCGTGATCACCACCGTAGAAAATAGTCTGGATTCGATTGGTGTTCATACTGATGGTGTCTCAACTTCACCGCTGGCAGATGTTTCTATCACCAGGGCACTGCCGCCGGAAGCGCAGCAGATGATGCAGTTAAGCATTGAGAATGGCTATAAACGCTTTATCACGCTGGTTGCTGATGCGCGTCATTCAACGCCGGAGCAGATTGATAAAATCGCCCAGGGTCACGTCTGGACCGGTCAGGATGCAAAAGCTAACGGGCTGGTCGATAGTCTCGGGGATTTCGATGATGCGGTCGCCAAAGCAGCAGAGCTGGCAAAAGTGAAACAGTGGCATCTGGAATACTACGTTGATGAACCGACCTTCTTCGACAAAGTGATGGACAACATGTCTGGTTCTGTCCGGGCAATGTTGCCAGATGCGTTCCAGGCCATGTTACCTGCACCGCTGGCCTCGGTAGCCTCTACCGTTAAAAGTGAAAGCGACAAGCTGGCCGCGTTTAACGACCCACAAAACCGTTATGCGTTTTGCCTGACCTGCGCCAACGTGCGTTAAGTCTTGTACTAAGTGGCCGACAGATCGTCGGCCACATTACTTTTTACGTCGACGAATCCTCTTCCCGCTGTCTCGCCACATATTTCCTTATCCTCATAGTATCAGGTGCGCTCCCCCTGCCTCACGTATATACTTTTGCTCTTTCGATATCATTCATATCAATATCATGCAAAAGAAATCAATTTACGTCGCCTACACGGGCGGGACCATCGGGATGCAGCGTTCCGAGCAGGGTTATATTCCGGTGTCAGGTCATCTACAGCGCCAACTGGCGCTGATGCCGGAATTCCATCGCCCGGAGATGCCAGATTTCACCATTCATGAATATACGCCATTGATGGATTCTTCTGATATGACGCCAGAAGACTGGCAGCATATTGCTGAAGATATTAAAGCGCACTATGACGATTATGATGGTTTTGTCATTCTGCACGGTACAGACACGATGGCGTATACCGCCTCTGCACTGTCGTTCATGCTCGAGAATCTCGGTAAACCGGTCATTGTGACAGGGTCACAAATCCCGCTGGCTGAGTTACGCTCTGACGGACAAATTAATCTGCTGAATGCGTTGTACGTTGCGGCGAATTATCCTATCAACGAAGTAACTCTCTTTTTTAATAATCGACTGTATCGTGGCAACCGAACCACCAAAGCACATGCCGATGGTTTTGATGCGTTTGCCTCTCCAAACCTTCCTCCGTTACTGGAAGCAGGTATCCATATTCGTCGTTTGAATACGCCACCCGTCCCGCACGGTGAAGGGGCATTGATCGTTCATCCAATCACGCCGCAACCAATTGGCGTAGTGACGATTTATCCGGGGATTTCTGCTGACGTCGTGCGCAATTTTCTGCGCCAACCTGTGAAAGCATTGATTCTGCGCTCATATGGCGTGGGTAATGCGCCACAAAACAAAGCCTTCCTGCAGGAATTACAAGAAGCCAGCGATCGCGGTATTGTGGTGGTCAACCTGACACAATGTATGTCCGGTAAAGTGAACATGGGTGGTTATGCCACCGGTAACGCCCTCGCCCATGCCGGCGTTATTGGCGGTGCAGATATGACTGTAGAAGCCACGCTAACCAAACTGCATTACCTGCTTAGCCAGGAACTTGATACTGAAACCATTCGCAAGGCCATGAGCCAAAACCTGCGTGGCGAACTGACGCCGGATGATTAAGGAGACTGCAATGCCCCCTCGCGCCCTGTTACTGGTCGATTTACAAAATGATTTCTGTGCTGGTGGCGCGCTCGCCGTGCCGGAAGGTGACAGTACGGTGGATGTCGCTAACCGCCTGATTGACTGGTGCCAGTCGCGCGGTGAAGCGGTTATCGCCAGTCAGGACTGGCACCCGGCGAATCACGGCAGTTTTGCCAGTCAGCACGGTGTAGAGCCTTATACGCCGGGCCAACTCGACGGTTTGCCACAAACCTTCTGGCCCGATCACTGTGTGCAGAACAGTGAAGGCGCACAATTACATCCGTTACTGAAGCAAAAAGCGATCGCAGCGGTGTTCCATAAAGGCGAAAATCCTTTAGTTGACAGTTACAGTGCCTTTTTTGATAACGGCCGTCGGCAGAAAACTGCGCTCGATGACTGGTTGCGCGCTCATGTAATCAATGAATTGATCGTTATGGGTCTGGCTACTGACTATTGCGTTAAGTTTACCGTGCTGGACGCGTTACAGTTAGGCTATAAGGTGAACGTGATTACCGATGGTTGTCGTGGCGTAAATATCCAGCCACAGGACAGTGCGCACGCGTTTATGGAGATGTCAGCAGCTGGGGCAACGCTATATACGCTGGCAGACTGGGAAGAAACGCAGGAGTAATTTTACGCTGGCCTACAATTCTGTACTGGCATTGTAGGCCAGATAAAACACATCAGTGATACATCTGGTAATTGACGCCATCAACGAAAGATTTAATTCACCTCAGAAATCTCTTCCAGCGACACCTTCCGCGTTTCGATGCCAAAAATGGAGAGAACCAGCGCACAGAGCACTAACATGACACCAAGCACCATAAACACCGTGATCGACCCATAATGTGTTAATAATGCCGCAACGCCATAGGGCGTGAAGACTGCGACGATCCGTCCGACGGCATTAACGAAACCCGAACCACGCAGGCGTAAATGCGTTGGCCAAAGTTCCGGGATATAAACCGCCGACGCGAAGCACACATACATGTATAAAAAGAAGATCATCACCAGGCCATAGATTAAAATCGCCCACTCTGTAGTCTGAATTGAATAGATATAGCCTAACACAGCAATAATAATAAGTAAGGCAGAGCCAAATAATCGACGAGGAAAATGATCAATAATTAATGCCGCAATAAATATCCCTACCGGAGCGCCAATCATAATAACAGCGGTCATTAATATTGATTTATCAACATCAATGCCGGAGTTAACAAATATGGTCGGTATCCATACGGTGATGGTATAAAGCGAAATGTTCATTGCAATTAAAACAGTAATCGCGACTAATGTACGTCGTAACATTTCCCCTTTAAACAGGAGCCAGAAGGTACCCTTGATTACCTTAACCTTGCTGTTGCTCTGGTTCAAAGTAAGCGGGGGTAAACGAATACTCTTCTCTCTTTCAATTTGCTGCTCTACTTCACGAAGTTGGCTTTCTGCACCTGCGATTTGCCCTTTCCCTGCCAGCCATCGTGGCGACTCAATAAAGTATTTACCTGAGAGAAACCACGCTAACAGTATGCCAATACCGCCCAGCAGAAACATTATCCGCCAACTAAAAAAAGCGATAACCACCACGCCTATCGCCGCAGAGAGCATGGGCGACCAGTTACCAACAAATGAGAGCCGCGCGGACCATTTTCCACGCACCGTCGCGGGGATAAACTCCGTAAATGAGGCATAGCCAACCATAATCAGCGCCCCCATTCCTGTTCCCATCAGGAAGCGAAAGAAGATGAGCCAGTGCATATCAGGGACAAAAGCGGCCCCTGTTGCCGCAATACCGACGATGAGAAGATTTATGCGAAACGCCCTGCGCCGCCCAAAGTAGTCACCAATAAACCCACCGGTAAGAGAGCCGATGA
>OBVJ01000431.1_pt1 | contig 18597 bp, 9 predicted proteins | sample 1495071 | NCBI WGS metagenome assembly OBVJ01 (sample SAMEA2579985, study PRJEB22360) | human gut metagenome | reverse complement strand
CAGGCTGCTTCCTTCGCGGACGCGATCTGCCGCCAGCAGCAGTTGTTGCTCGACATAACGATTTGCCGACACGGCGGCGGCGGTCTGAATGCCTTCCAGCAGCGGAACACTGCTGGCGGTGAGGATGCTTAATGTGCGGGAAAAACGCGCCGTATTCAGTCCGCGCGCAACACGCCCCGTCACGGGCAAACGCAGCAAGGTTTTATCCCAGCGCAGGCGCATCGCAGGATTTTTGAGTAGCCGTTGCCCCAGCACCAGAAGCCCCAGCAAACCCGCCAGCCAGTACACGCCGCTGGTCTGTAACGTGTCGCTCATGGCGATGAGCATTCGGGTGGAGGCAGGCAGCGCGTGTCCGAGATGATCAAACTGTTCGATAATTTTCGGCACTACTGCCGTCAGCAAAATAGTGACCACGCCCGTTGCCACCACCAGCAGTACCAGCGGGTAGAGCATGGCCTGCAGCAGGCGTGATTTCAGATGCTGCCGCTGTTCGGTGTAATCCGCCAGGCGATTGAGCACCACGTCGAGATGTCCGGATTTTTCTCCGGCAGCGACCATCGAACAAAACAGGGAGTCAAAGACGCGGGGATGTTCGCGCAGGCTGTCCGACAGGGTATAACCTTCCTGAATCCGGCTGCGCAGCGCCATTCCGAGGCTTTTTACATGCAGTTTTTCACTTTGCTCACTGACCGCCTGTAAGCAGGTTTCCAGCGGCATTGCTGCCTGCACCAGCGTTGCCAGTTGGCGTGTGAACAGCGCCAAATCTGCCGCCGCCACGCGACGATGTGCATGCCGCCGACGCTGCAACATTCCCCCTGTCGAAGCATTCAGCCGGGCTTCAATGTGCACGGGGATAAGCTCTTTACCACGCAACAATTGACGGGCATGACGCGCGGAATCCGCCTCAATCATTCCTTTGGTTTTGCGACCATTACGCTCCAGCGCCTGATAGTAAAACAGTGCCATTACGCCTCCATGGTTACCCGCAGAACTTCATCGAGAGAGGTTTCTCCGGCGAGCACTTTCTCAATGCCGTTGCTGCGGATACCCGCAGAGTGTTGCCGGACATAACGTTCCAGCTCCAGTTCCCCGGCCTGACGGTGGATCAAATCACGTAATGTGGCGTCCACCACGATCAGCTCATGGATGGCAGTACGTCCGCGAAAACCTTTGTGATTACAGGCGGGACAGCCCTGCGGATGGTACAGCGTGACGGTTCGCGCATCGGTAATCCCCAGCAGGCGTTTTTCTTCGTCGGTGGCAGGCGCGGACTGGCGGCAATCGGGACACAGCGTGCGAACCAGTCGCTGCGCCATCACGCCCGTCAGACTGGAAGAGAGCAGGAAAGGCTCAACGCCCATATCCTGCAAACGCGTGATCGCCCCCACCGCCGTGTTGGTATGCAGCGTGGAAAGTACCAGGTGTCCGGTCAGTGAAGCCTGAACAGCGATTTCTGCGGTTTCGGTATCGCGGATTTCACCGACCATCACCACATCCGGGTCCTGACGCAAAATCGCGCGCAGGCCACGGGCGAAGGTCATGCCGACGCGGGTGTTAACCTGCGTCTGACCGATCCCTTCAATCATGTATTCGATAGGGTCTTCAACCGTGAGAATGTTACGCGAGTGGTTGTTCAGCTCCTGCAATCCAGCGTACAGCGTGGTGCTTTTGCCGGAACCGGTCGGCCCCGTCACCAGAAAAATGCCGTGCGGTTTGTGTAACAGCTGGCGCAACTGCGCAGTCAGTTCGAGACTTAAACCCAGACGCTCCAGCGTCAGGCGAGCCTGGTTTTTGTCCAGCAGTCGCAGCACCACCCGTTCCCCCCAGGCGGAAGGCATGGTGGAGACACGCACGTCAATCGCCCGACCGCCCAGCAGCAGCGCAATGCGCCCATCCTGCGGTACGCGTTTTTCGGCGATATCCAGCCGTGCCATCACCTTAATACGCGATACCAGCAGCGAGGCCAGTTTGCGCCCCGGACGCAGCATTTCATGTAGTGTGCCGTCAACACGAAAACGGATCACCAGACTCTTTTCAAACGTCTCGATGTGGATATCCGAAGCGCCTTCTTTAATCGCCTCTGCCAACATGGCGTTGATCAGTTTGATGATTGGCGCATCGTCGTCACTTTCCAGCAGATCTTCCGTTTCCGGTAGTTCTTCTGCGAGAGTAAAAAAGTCCTCAGCAGAACCGAGATCTTCCATCAGCTGGCGGGCCTCGGAAGAGTCCCGCTGCCAGACCGCATTCAGCCGCTGTTCAAATTCGGCCTCGTCGATTTGCCTCAGCGTAAAAGACGCGTTCAGCCCCCGCTGCAGCTCCTGCAAAACAGAGAGCGACAACGGATGAACATGGAGGATCTCCAGCGACGCTTCGCACCATGCCACCAGGCTAAACCGACGGCTGAAACTGTAGGGCAGACGCACGGTGTTAGCGGTGGTTTCCTGTGCTACAGGCACCATTAACGCGTTCTCCCGGCATTAAGGAACGCGCGAACTTCTGGCGGTAGAGCCTGATTTTGCGCTGGCAGTACCGGCTGCGCGGTGTGCGGCATCAGGCTCAAGCCTTGCTCATCGCGATAGATCTGTTCGGCGCGCATATAGTTATATTTGCGCTGCGACACGCCGTCTGCCGCCATACCGTCACGCAGAATGGTCGGGCGGATAAATACCATCAGGTTACGTTTTTCTTTTTTATCCGCCGTCGATTTAAACAGGTTACCAATCAATGGGATATCGCCAAGCAGCGGCACTTTCGCCACGCTTTCTCCCGCCTGATCGTCCATCAGACCGCCAAGCACGATCAGCTCACCATCGTTTGCCAGCACGGTGGTTTTCAGTTTGCGCTCGCCAAACACGACGTCGAGACTGGTCTGTCCTTCCACCTTCGACACTTCCTGCTCAATCACCATCTGTACCGCGTTTCCTTCGTTAATCTGCGGCGTGACTTTCAGCATGATGCCGACTTTTTTCCTCTCTACCGTATTGAAAGGATTGCTGTTATTAGAGCCAACAGTAGAGCCGGTTAATACCGGAACGTCCTGGCCCACCATGAAGAAGGCTTCCTGGTTGTCCAGCGTGGTGATACTCGGCGTGGAGAGCACGTTCGAGCTGGAGTCGTTTTTGACCGCCTGTACCAGCGCCATCCAGTCGCCTTTCACCACGCCAACCGCCGTACCGCTAAAGCCAGAAAGAAGCTGAGCGAGCGTGGAGAGATCGCCGTTAGTATCCGGGTTAATGGTGGTAGCGCCGTTTTCACTGATCACCGTGGAGCCTTTCTGCGGTTTTGCCTGAGAAATGGCTGCACCCAGCGTGCCAATAGGGATCTGCGTACCGTTAGCAAACTGCATTAATCCGGCATCTTTCGACGCCCACTGCACGCCGAAATTGATATTGCTACCTTCGGCAACTTCCACGATCAACGCCTCGACGTGCACCTGAGCACGGCGAATATCCAGTTGTTCAATCACGCTTTGCAGCGACTGCATGATGTCCTGCGGCGCGGTAACAATCAGGGCATTACTGTGTTTGCTGGCGGCGATGGAGACAACCTCACGCCCGCTACCGACGGTGCCTTCCGCCTCTTCTTTAGCCGCCGTGAGCGTGCCGCTGACCTGCTTCAGTACATCGACCAGATCTTCGGCTTTGCTGTATTTGAGATAGAAAACCTGGCTGTTGCCGCTGCGTTCCATTTCTGAGTCCAGCCGACGGATCAGGCGGCGCATTTTGTCCCGCGTGGCCGGGTCACCACTGACAATCACACTGTTGGTGCGTTCGTCGGCGACAATTTGAGATTTCAGCGTCGCAGGCTGGTTCTCGCCGCTGTTTTTCGTCAGGCTTTCCAGCACGCGGGCGATTTCCGAAGCCGAGGCGTTATCCAGCGGGATCACCTCTTCGGTGCGATTACCCGCATGATCCACGCGCTGGATCACTTCCGTCAGGCGCTCCACAACTGAGGCGCGTCCGGTAAGCATAATCACGTTGGAGGGATCGTAATTAACAACGTTGCCTGAGCCTGCGCTGTCGATCATCTGGCGCAGAATCGGTGCCAGCTCGCGTACCGACACATTACGTACCGGCACGACTTTGGTGACCATTTCATCGCCCGCGTAGTTGTCGCTGCCTTCACCAACCAGCGGCAGCGGCTCGACTTTCGCGGCACTGGATTTCACCACCTTCAGCACGTCGTTTTCCATCGGTACGACGGCATACCCCTGTGCTTCCAGCAGGTTAAGGAATAGCTGGTAATACTGGCGTTCATTGAGCGGGGTCATGGTGCGAATACTCACTTTCCCCTGAACGCCCGGCCCCATAATGATGGTTTTATTAAGGTTAGCGCCGACGGTTTCGATGAACGATTTCAGGTCGGTATCTTTAAAATTAGCGGTGAAAGTGGCTTCTTCCGCCCAGACCGGTGAACTGCATAATGCCGCTGCCAGCACCAGCGCCAGTAAACGCTTTTTTGTTTTGAGGCCAGTTGTCTTCTTACGCCAGACCGACAACGTCATATCACGCCAAAACACGATGAATGATTCTCCTGGATTAAATGCGGTTAGCGCAGCGCGATGGAAATGTCGTAGCGCGCACCCTTGCGTAAAACCGTAAGTTGAATGGAATCCATTGAAGGTAACTGCCGCATCAGAGCAATCATTGCTCGTGGATCAGTGAAATCCTGCTGATTTAGCGCAATGGCGATATCGCCTTCCTTAAAACCGCTGGCATCGAACAGAGAACGATCTGCCCCCGGTTTCACTGCATAACCGACAATCCCTTCCTTACGCACAGGCGTAAGCTGGATATAGTTAAAAATTTTCTGCGGATCTTTCGCCAGTGCCTGACGCACGGCAGCCGGGATCTCAACTGGCGCACTGGCAGCAGGCTCAGCAACAGCTTGCTTTGCTTCGTCGCTGACGGCTTTTTTGCTGGTCACGGCTTTGGTGGGACGCTTCTCTTCTGCCAGACTCAGACGTTCCATTTTCCCCTGATAGCGCAGCATCACATGGTCACGATTAATTTCCTCAATCACCGCGTTGTGAGAGCCAAGCCGTTCGCCCTGTAAATAGACCTGCTGTTTGCCGCCTTCTTCAATCACCGCGCCGGGTCTGGCACCAAAGGCGATCCCGCGCAGCACCACATTAAGACGCGTTTCTGCCACAGGCGCAGGTTCGGGTTGTTTTACCGGTGCGGCGACGGGTTGATATTTGCCAAACCAGTTTTGTTGGCTGACTAATTGCACGTCATTTTTATCGAACGGTTTTGCATCCGCACGGAGCGGTTTATTCGCCGATGAGGAAACCGCCGTATATTCCGCAGAAAAGGAGAAATAGCGCCAGAGTGAATACGCCATTTTTGCAGAAATAATAAGCAGCATGAGCCAGAACATCCCGCGCACCATTTTTCGCAGATGCTCTTTGTCTGTATTAAGAGATTGTCTCTGGCTAAGAGTGTGACGAATTTTTGTCAGCAACTGAATGAGATAAATTCGTGCGTCACGAAAAACAACCCGCGCCAATTTATATCTACCCGACGTTATGCTTTGACTATTCCACAGGTGGTACGATCCAGTTTCCGCTGATACTGGTTTCCTGTACGTGTATCATTAATCGTTATGCTGTAATTAATTCCCTCGGTAATCATTAATTTCACCGTCGGGTCAGCGCACATTTGTCGTTGATAGCTGGTTAAAAAGGCATCAGGTGTCTGCGTGGTCTGAGCACCCGCTTCGCTGATAATGGTCATTTTTACCGTCGTGCCGCTACTTTGCGCCAGCACTAAGGTATATCCCGCAGATTTAATCGGCAGGTTTTGGCTGATATTTTGCGCCTGTTTTTTCGCCAGTAAACTGGCATTTTCATTATGGCCGGCACAGCCACTTAATAATCCTGTAACGCTCAACAATAGCGATATTAATACCCTCCCTGGCATTTGTTTTATCGACATGGTAAATAATCTCTAAGGTTATTAATAAGAGTTAAAATGTCACTTTGATAATGACGTGGTTATCATTAAAACAATGCCTGTAGATAAAGTGTTGCTATACCGCCCAGACTTAAACACGGTCCAAAAGGCAGTGTGGTTGATCCTCTTTTTGTAATAACGGCATATATCAGGCCGCAGCATGATGCGATTAAAGCAACATTGGGTAGCGACAACGGCCCCACCCAGCCACCTAACGCAGCGAAAAGTAATACATCGCCCATGCCTAATGCTTCTTTACGCAGAACTATTCCGGCTATCCAGCGCAGGGAGTAAAAAGTGATAAACCCCACCAGGACGCCGGTAACTGCGTCTTGTAGCGTTAACGGACTCTGTTGCGCCCATGCCGCAATCAGCCCGGTCCACAATACGCCCTGAGTAAAAACATCGGGCAGCCATTGGTTATCGAGGTCAATGACGCTCGCGGCAATCAGCCAGGCGGATAATATCATCACCGCCAGCCCCCATCCACTTTCTGGCCACACCAGACTCGCCAGCAAAAAAGCGAGTGCCGTCAATAACTCCACCAGCGGATAACGCTTGCTGATTTTCGCCTGACAGTCGCGGCAGCGCCCTTTGAGCATCAACCATGAGAGCAGCGGAATATTGTCACGAACGCGGATGGTCTGCTGGCAATGCGGACAGTGCGAGCGTGGCAGCGCCAGGTTTATTTTTGACTGCGTACTCGGCATTTCACCGTGAAACTCCGCCATTTGTTGGCGCAGCATGATGGGGTAACGCCAAATCACCACATTCAAAAAACTGCCGATGATCAATCCTCCGACGGTTGCCAGTATGGGCATCCCCGCGGAGTATTGCTGAAAAACATCAAAAAGCATGGTTAAAGGTTGTTTGTTGTAACTTGCCGGATGCGGGCCTGCGGGTGTATGCCATATGGCTTTCCTCCAGGCCCGATGCGCCTTATTTCATGCCGGATGCGGCGCGAGCGCCTTATCCGGCATACAGGCTTACTCAGCTGACATCTTATGCTCGGTAACCTGATTAATGGTTTCCGGCCCTTGCTGCGGTTTCGGCAGATTAAGCGCCGCCAGCGTCTCGTAAGCCGACTGGCTCACACCGCCCTCGAAGTTCATCTCGCTCGCTCCCGGTAACTGGTAAGCATTCGCGCCCGGATTCCATTTCTTAAAGAACTCCGAAAGATCCGTCTGAGCGACCCAGGAGGCACACAGCATCAGCTTGTCGGCAGCGTTACCGTTGGATTCGGCACAGTAATTTCTTTCGCCAAACTTGGTTTTGCCAACATCATCGCCGCGTGCTTTACGGTGCATCAACTGGAACAGGTTCCAGCCTTTCATCCCTTCACGATCGCTGTAGAACTCAGGCAGGTCACCTTCTGGATACCACTGTTTGATATCAAAGTTTTTCTCTGCCCACTCCTTCAGCTGCGCGTACATCAGCAGACGGTCGCCCGCACCGCCGCGCGCCCATGCCTGACCGTTGCTCTCCTCCAGATATTCCGGCGCGACAGTAATATCGTCAGCGACACGGTTCATCTTGCCGAGATAGCGATCCTGCATGTACAGCGCCAGAACGTTGTTCGCTACTTCAGTTGCGCCAGGAACAGTCAGCGGCGTTTCGGCGGCGTTGTGCCCTACTTCGTGCCAGATCAACCAGTCGTTCAGCGGCGTCGTCGGCAGCGTGGTGCTGTTCGTCGAGAAGCTGCTGTTCATTACCGGATAACCCGAGTGCGCATCACCGATGGAGATCTGCACATCGTTGGTGAAACGATGCTTGTGCCCCGTCAAGTTTTTATAGGTAAACATCCGGTGCTTACCGTCTTCATCATTACGACCGTAGAAGTCATTCATCGAGCTGGCAAAGGTATCCAGATCTTTAGCGAATTCTGCTACACCACCAGTGAAATTGCTGGCCTCAAGGTTCTTCTTCGGCGTGGTATAAACGAAAGCGTCTGATTCCAGCTCGCCCAGCGGCGCAGGGGAGTTCAGAGCGTTTTTCCATTCGCCGTCTTTATAGAACGGCGCTTTTACCACACCAGTAAAGGTGAATTCGGCTGACTCATTCTTTGGGCTGTTGCCCTTGATATAAATCAGACCACCGTAAGGCACCTTGAAGGTCACCTTATCATTGGCTTTCAGATCATAGGTTTTCGTCACTTTTGGCGGACGGTTCAGCGCGACTTCATGCTTCTCGCGTCCGGTCAGATCGTCGGCCAGCGCCACGGTGACAGTCACAGGAACTGATGCAGAAGACTCAATGGTGACCTCTTTCTGAGCCGGAGCCCACAGGCCAGTAGACTGCATGTTACCCGCAAACCATTTGGTCGGATTGGAGTACAGGCTGATGGTTTCAGTAACCTTCTCACCTTCTGCCGATACCGCTCCCGGATACTTCTCGACATCAACTTTGATGTTCAGATCCCACCAGGAACGACCCAGCATCAGGCGCGTCAGCGGTTTTTCCATATAGTTGAGCGGATAGCTCGGGTTCATCATGCCCGCTTTATTAACGCTCTTCTCGCCGTAGATCATGTTGTTATCGACCAGCGATTTTTTCAGCTCATCAGAACACTGCGTGCCGCCAGTATAGGCATCGTTGGCGTAGCAGTTCAGGAACTCGGTGAACGTTTTAAAGCCCAGCTCGTCATCCTTGTCGTTTTCATAGCGATATTCAATTTTATTCCACAGCCAGACCGACACGTTCTGGTACAGACGTTCCAGATCGACGCTGCTCAGACGCTCACCTTTGCGACCATTGGTCCGGAAGTAGAGCTCATGCTGATACAGACGCTGAATGTTGGTGCCTAAATCCGCAGCCTGCACCATCGCTTTTGCCGTGTCGGCGTTAAGGCTTAGTTGCGTATACTGTGGAACATACATGCCACCAGTAACCGGAACCCCCGTGCCAGGACGATATTCCAGACAGTTGACCTCGTAGTGGTAAGTTGGGTCCTTACACTCCTTTAATCCAGGAAACTTCTCAAAGATTTTTGCCTTCGCAGCCTTCAGAGAATCCTCTGTTTTATGATCGGCCTCATCAATAAAGGCATAACGCGTTTCCTGTTTGCCATCTACATCTTCCAGCCAGCTGGCAACTTCCAGCTTCGGTTTGTCATCAGGTTTGTTTTCTACCTGATATTTCCACTTAACTTCCCCTGTCTTACTATCGATGGTGTACGGCAGCGCACCATCTACGGCAGGATAACGTTCATAGACCCAAATGCCCGTTGCGCGCTGCTGACGAACGCGGTTCGGATACCCTTGCGGATCGTTATTTACTACCGACTTGTTCAGTGCCATCGACAGACCTGCGGCATCAAGCAGACGTACAAAGCCAGACGCGCTCTCTTCCTTAAGATTGCTCATCACGTTTTCCATGATCAGCACCGATCCACCTTTGTTCAGATAGGCGATCAGATCGGTCACATCCTGCTGAGTCAGCTTCGGTTTGCTGGTATCTGCTCGCAGCGGGATTGCATAAGGATCGTTACCAACCTGAGTCACATACTCAAAGCCGTTGAGGATCAGCAGCGGCATTTCCTGCGGGTCGAGATCGCCATAGCTACTTAAATGCTCAACAGAGATACCCGCAAAATCCGGATGAAAGCCGAACTCAGCGCTGTTTCCTGTAACCTGACCATGACGTTTGAAATAGACAGTATCCAGGTTGGTGCCTACGGTCATGCTGGCTTTCGCGTCCGGCGTCCATTTATCGTCGGACAGATAGCGCAACACGTTCTGCATAAAGTGCTTCATATCATTAGAATCACTGTTACGCGTACACTGACCGTTTTTATCAACACCGCCTTCCCAGCTGTAACCGTTCGGACAACGCAAAATGCTGTTGTAGTGCGGGTTACCGATAACCATCAGTTTGCCCTCACCGACTTGCCCCAGCGAAATAAACGGCAGGTTAAAGGTGGCGGTATCGCGCGTAACGTTTTCCGGCTCAACGAGAGAAGGCGCTTCCGTAATGTACGCCAGCTCGTTTTTATCCCAGGCGCGTTTTTCGCCAAACGCCAGCCAGTAGTTTTTATCATTACGCGCCATCAGAATCGGGAAGGCCGCGTTGGAGATATTCACCACTGCCTGACCGCGCGCATTACCGGTACTGCCATAGAAGTTGGTAGAGTCATGGAAGACGTGGAATTTCGTCACTGATTTGTAATCTTTATCCACACCCCACAGCTTGTTGATAACGCCCTGAATCTGACCTTCGTTAACATTGCGTGCTGTCAACGAGAACCAACGCTGAGAGTTGCAGCCCCCAAGGGAGTCACAAATCGCCGTATCAATCTCTTTAGCCTGCCCGGATTCAAACTGCTCAAGAAATTCGTTTGTCCGCTCAAAGGTTTGATCGCCTTCGCTCAACGCCTCGCCATTGGATAACGAGAGATTGATAATCTCGTTGATTACGTTGGGATACTCGGCAAAGACCTTGCGCACTACGTCCGGCACTTCACGCTCATCATTTTTTCCGGCCTGGGAGTAACGATGAATAAGCTGATCAATATTCGCGCCGCGAACTTCGTCACCCAGTTCAGTCAACGCAATGGTCGACTTATTGCCGCGCACTGAGCCCAGTTCAAAGGTGTCGATACCAAAGGAGATGGTTTCGCCCCAGCTGAAGTTGAATTTGCCGTTTTCGCCAGTTACGCCACGGCCTGAGCTGGTGTAGTAATTTACGCCAACCACACCATTGCCCATGCTATCTACCAGTCGGCCTTCGGAGAGAATGATTTCAGTGGGTTGATACTGATAAAACTGTTCCGCGTTAGCCGACACGAAGGAAGCGTTCAGATCCGGTTTTGTTCCCGGCGTGGTGACGGGCACAACCGGTGAAGTATGAGTGGATGGCGCTTTATCGGTCGCGGCATTGTTTTCCACCTCTTCATTGACCAGCTTTTTGAACTCTTCCGGTGCCAGATCGATTTGCTTATACAGCGAGTCGAAACGTTTACTCTCGATCACTGAGGAGAACGTCAGGCAAACCTGTTCTGTATTCGCCGGACAGCTGTTACTGGACGTTACCAGCGAAACCGCATTGCTTTTCTTGTCATCGGAAGCTGCCAGTTCTTGCGCGTCCTCAAGACTAAACGACACTTTTTCAACCGCACGCAGGCTACGCGCAGCTTCTGACTGGGTGTCGAAGGTAGCAATTGTCGTGTTACCCGCCACGCAAGTAACGTCCTCACCAGGTGTAAATGTAAAGCCATCGCTGGATTCACCATTACAAGTAGCACCAGTTACCCGCTGGCTTCCGCCCAGGGTCAGATAACCCGTTTTCGTAGGAACAGGTTCTGGCTCCGGTTCTGGCTCAGGATCAGGTGTCGGTTCCGGCGTAGGTTCTGGGTCCGGCGTTGGCTCAGGCGTCGGCTCCGGGTTTGGTGTTGGATCAGGTTTCACTTCCGGCAAAGACCCTGTTCCAGAATCTACAGGCGGCGTATCGGAGGAAGATCCGGAGCCACCGCCATCACAACCGGCTAACAGGGTTGCACAAAAAATAGCCGCTAAAAGCGATTTCTTATATTTAAATTTCTTATTCATTAATAACGCAAGTGACAAAACAAAGTTAAAAGATTCGTAACCGGGGAAATAGTTTTATGCTTTATCTTCTTTAATAACTTCCTCCATTCTTAAGAAAACGGCATCATTGATAGAAAAACAGGTGAAATTTATAAGAATAACCCCTATTCGATGTCTGGCTGGTTATTTTTACGAAATTTCAATAAACAAAAAATTAACAACTTTTCACAACGTAACTATATAAATTTGTTGGTAGTTTTAACGATTAAGATTGCAAAAGCAACAGATAGAACGGTGTTTGCTCATCAAGCGAACATAATTAATACTGACTTGTTTTGCGTGATAAAAAAACAGATGTTCTCACGCTTTTAATTATTTAGCAGGTTATCTGAACGCGAAACATTATTGCCACATGGATAATAAAGCGGGAAATAATTTTCCATTAATAAGACAGAGTAATGTAAACGAAGCCGGATGATATTAACGATCATCCGGCTTTATTAACTTACGAAACTAACATCCCGGTAAACACATACGCCTGCAACAGCGTGATAATGCCGATCACACTGGCAAAGATCAGACTGTGCTTCACGGTGTAGCGGAACAGTTCAGCTGCTAAATACCCCATGCCCGTCGCGGCGCAGGCCACGGCGATAGATTGCGGAGAAATCATCTTGCCAGTTACGCCGCCGCTGGTATTTGCTGCCACCAGCAGAGTGTCAGAGACGTTGATTTGCTGCGCCGTGGTCGATTGCAGTGAACCAAACAGAGCGTTAGAGGAGGTGTCCGAGCCGGTAAGGAATACGCCCAGCCAGCCGAGAAACGGTGAGAAAAACGGGAACATCACGCCTGTACCTGCCAGTACCAGCGCCAGCGTGGTGGACATGCCGGAATAGTTGGTGACGAAGGCGAACGCCAGCACCATGCCAATCGACAATATCGGCCACTTCAGACTAATTAGCGTTTCGGCAAAGACGCCAATCCCTTTCTTGATGCCCATGCCGAGGATGAAGATAGAGATAATCGCCGCAATAAAAATAGCGGTGCCGCCAGCCGAGAGAGGGTCGAATTTAAACACCGCATCCATTGGCGTTGGTTGGGCGACAATGGGTGCCGCTTTCAACACTTGTTGATGCAAATGAGGGATCTGGAAATTAATCACCAGTGAATAAAACGCGCCGCCCGGAGCAAATAACGCTTTAAACGGCTTCATGGTCCAGATGGTGACCAGCACCGTTAAGATTAAAAACGGTGACCACGCACGAATGATTTGCCCCAGACTATATTCTGAAGGCACGGGACCGCCAGAAGATGGTTTATTCACCACCATCGCACCTGCGGATTGTCCCATGCTGATTGCCGTTTCGGTATTTTTCGGCCGCCAGACTTTAAGGAATAAAGCGAGTGAGACGATACTCACCAGCGCCGAAGTAATATCCGGCAGTTCCGGACCAATATAGTTAGAGGTAAAGAACTGCGTGACAGCGAAGCTTCCCCCAGCAACCAGCGCCGCTGGCCACGTCTCTTTCACCCCTTTCCAGCCGTCCATCATTGCTACCAGCCAGAACGGCACAAGAACCGACAGGAACGGTAACTGACGTCCCGCCATTGCGCCAATGTGGAACGGATCGATTCCCGTTACCTGACCGGCGACCAGAATCGGCACGCCCAACGCACCAAACGCCACCGGCGCAGTGTTGGCAATCAGACACAGCCCCGCCGCGTATAACGGTTTGAAGCCCAGGCCCACCAGCAGCGCACCGGTAATCGCCACCGGCGCACCAAAGCCAGCCGCCCCTTCCAGCAGCGCGCCAAAGGAGAAACCAATCAGTAACACCTGCAAACGCTGATCGTCAGTGATGGAGATAACCGAGCTGCGGATAATATCGAACTGACCGCTGGCAACGGTTAATTTATAGAGGAACACCGCCGCAACAATAATCCACGCAATAGGCCATAATCCATAAATAAAGCCATAGCCCGCAGCAGCAAATGCCATATCAATCGGCATTTTAAAGGCGAATATCGCAATCAGAATAGATAATATAAGGGTTATTGCTCCGGCGACATGTCCTTTCAGACGTAATACCGCGAGTGCAACGAAGAAGAATATTATCGGGATCAGGGCGACCAGAGCGGATAGCCCCAGTCCTCCCATCGGCATATACATTTGGGTCCAGGTAACCATATTTTTCAGTCTCTTATTATCTTTATATGCTTGATATACTTAAGGTTGTAATAAGCAAAAGAGGACTGAACTGTAAAATATAGGCGTTATACTTTACAGCAACAGTACGCTGCTAACGCAATTGCTACCTCTGGCATAACAAGTATATCGGGTAAGGGTTTCTGTTCCGCACACGCAGGCGCAGAATATCGTTAAGATGTCCATATTGTTGTTTTAGGCCCGCTAGTAATGCGCTACGGGTATTTAATATTGTTAAACCCTGATAATCGCTCCGGTTATTTCCGGGATAAATGTACTACCGCAGTTACTATCATAGCCCCGACAATAAAACTTGCCGGGGCTTTTTTGACGCTATTAATGACTTTCTTTTTCGCGTAAACGCCAGGCGTGTAATAACGGTTCGGTATAGCCGTTTGGCTGTTTCACGCCGAGGAAGATTAAATCGCTGGCAGCTTTAAAAGCACACGAGTTAGCGAAATTCCCCGACATCGGACGATAAGCCGGATCGCCAGCGTTTTGCTGATCAACCACTTTCGCCATATTCTCCAGCGACGCCTGCACCTGTTCTTTGGTCAGAATACTGTGACGTAACCAGTTGGCGATATGCTGGCTGGAGATACGCAGCGTTGCGCGGTCTTCCATCAGCGCCACGTTGTGAATATCCGGCACTTTTGAACAACCAATCCCCTGCTCCACCCAACGCACCACGTACCCCAGAATCCCCTGCACGTTGTTATCCAGCTCTTGTTGGATCTCTTCAACCGACCAGTTAGCGTTTTCAGCCACCGGAATAGTCAGCAGATCGTCCAGCAGCGGTTCAAATTCAGCATTGAACTCGCTCTGGGCAATGTTGGCCTGCACGCTCTGTACGTTGGTTTGGTGGTAGTGCAGCGCATGGAGCGTAGCAGCGGTTGGTGACGGAACCCAGGCTGTGTTTGCCCCGGCACGCAGTTGGTCGCCCTTCTGGCTGTACATGTCTGCCATCAGGTCCGGCATTGCCCACATCCCTTTACCGATTTGCGCTTTACCGCGCAGCCCACAGAACAGACCGGAAAGCACGTTATTACGTTCGTAGGCTTTGATCCACGGCGTCGATTTCATCTGGTTTTTACGCAGCATCGGGCCAGCTTCCATCACCGAATGCATTTCATCGCCGGTACGGTCGAGGAAACCGGTATTGATGAACGCCACGCGGTTACGCGCCTGAGCGATACAGCTACGCAAGTTCAGCGAGGTCCGACGTTCTTCATCCATAATGCCCATTTTCAGGGTATTCGGTGCCATACCGAGCATTGTCTCAATGCGGGTAAACAGTTTGTTGGCGAACGCCACTTCCTGCGGACCGTGCATTTTCGGTTTCACAATATAGACGCTGCCAGTGCGCGAGTTTTTCTGCACTTTTAAATCATAGAGGGCAATCGCGCCAGTCATGACGCCATCAAGAATGCCTTCCGGGATTTCATTGCCTTCGCTGTCCCAAATCACAGGAATGGTCATCAAATGACCCACGTTGCGGATAAACAGCAGCGAGCGTCCGTGCAGAGAAATTTCAGAGCCATCGGCGGCGGTGTAATGACGATCGTCATTCAGTTTACGCACGATTTGCCGACCGTTTTTTTCCATTTTCTCTTGCAGAGTCCCCTGCATCAGGCCCAGCAGGTTGCGGTACAGCAGGATTTTATCTTCCGCATCAACCGCCGCGACCGAATCTTCGCAGTCGAGAATGGTACTGATGGCCGCTTCGACGATAACATCGTTGATATGCGCCGGATCGTCTTTGCCAATCCGCCCGTTGGCATCAATTTGCAGTTCAATATGCAGACCGTTATTTTTCAGCAAAATGCAGGTCGGCGCAGCGGCATCGCCACGGTAACCGACAAACTGCGCCGGGGTACGTAACGTGGTTTCTTTACCATTTTTCAACTGGATGCGTAATTGTTTATCGACCACCTTAAACGCCACCACATCCTGATAGCTGCCGTTTTCCAGCGGTAGTGATTCATCGAGGAAACGCCGAACCCAGGCGATAACCTGCTCACCACGCTGCGGATCGTAGCCGCTGACCATCGCCCCTTCCTGCGGGATGATGTCGCTGCCGTATAACGCATCGTACAGTGAGCCCCAGCGAGCGTTCGCCGCGTTCAGCGCGTAGCGGGCGTTCATTGCCGGAACCACCAGCTGTGGCCCCGCCTGACTGGTGATTTCGCTGTCAATGCCCGTGGTTTCCACCGTTACGCGCTCCGGTTGCGGCACCAGGTAGCCCAGTTCACGCAGGAAAGATTTATAGGCCGCTTTATCTTTTACCGGCCCCGGATTGCTGCGATGCCACTCATCAAGCGCCGCCTGAATGCGATCGCGTTCTGCCAGCAACTGACGATTTTCTGGTGCCAGATCGTGAACGATCTCATCAAAATTGCGCCAGAACGCCGCAGCGTCCAACCCTGTTCCCGGTAAAACTTCTTCATCCACAAAACGTTTAAAATTGGCGTTAATGCGTAAACGGCCCTGGGTTATGGTTTGACTCATTGTTTCTCTCCTCGTTTTCGCTTATTTCGCCAACACCGCTGCTGCCGCTTTCGCGACCTGCGCATCCTGTGCTCCGGTTAAACCAGAAACGCCCACGGCACCAATAATTTGCCCATCCACAACAACCGGTACGCCACCTTCTAGCGACGTTAATAACGGCGCAGTCACGAACGCGGTACGTCCGTTGTTCACCATCTCTTCATACCCCTTAGTTTCACGACGCCCCAGCGCGGCGGTACGCGCTTTCTCCTGGGAGATGTAAGCCGCAATCGGCGCGCAATCGTCCATGCGACTTAACGCCAGCAGATGACCGCCGTCATCGGCAACAGCAATGGAAACAGACCAGTTGTTTTTCTGCGCCTCTTCCTGACCTGCGGCAATAATTGCACTCGCCATTTGCTGGCTAAGAATGACTTTAGTTTTCATTTTGTTATTCCTTTTCAAGGGCTTGTTCTACAATTTCAATCCAGTGACGCACAGAGGTACGACCGGCGCTCGCCAGATGCGTCTGGCAACCAATGTTGGCGGTGACGATCATTTCCGGTTTGCCGCTTTCCAGCGCATTCATTTTGTTATCCCGCAGCTGGCGCGCCAGATCGGGATGCGTTAACGCATATGTTCCCGCTGAACCGCAGCACAGATGGCTGTCGGGAACGTCCGTTAAGGTAAATCCAAGACGAAGCAACACTTTTTCCACTTCGCCGTTCAGCTTTTGCGCATGTTGTAGGGTACACGGGCAGTGGAAGGCCAGTTTTTTATCGCCGCGAATTGCCAGTTTTTCCAGCGGTTCCTCGCGCAGAAGTTCGACTAAATCGACCGCCAGCTCACTGACCTGACGCGCTTTATCGGCATACAACGCATCGTTTTTCAGCATCTGCCCATACTCTTTGACAAACGCGCCGCAGCCGCTGGCAGTCTGCAAAATAGCCTCGGCACCTGCTTCAATCGCGGGCCACCAGGCATCAATATTATTGCGCGCCCGCGCTAACCCTTTCTCTTGCGCATTAAGATGATAGTCCACCGCGCCACAACAGCCTGCTTCGTTAGCTGGCATGACGCTGATCCCCAGACGATCCAGCACTCGCGCAGTTGCCGCGTTGGTGTTGGGCGAAAGCGTAGGCTGGGCGCAGCCTTCCAGCATTAAAACCCGACGCTTATGGCGCAGCGGTGGACGCGGTTTAGCTTTCACCGTTTCAGCAGGCAGTTTTGCTCTGACCTGTTCCGGTAAAAACGGTCGCAGCACCAGCCCTACCTGCGTCAGCGCACGGAAGACCGCCGGACGCGGCACTACCTGGCGCAATCCTTCGCGCAGCATTCGCTCCGGCAGTGGGCGTTTCACTTTCTGCTCGACAATATCACGCCCGATATCCAGCAAATTGTGATAGCGCACACCAGAAGGACAGGTGGTTTCACAATTGCGGCAAGTGAGACAGCGATCGAGATGCTCCTGTGTTTTAAGCGTGACGTCGTTGCCTTCCAGCACCTGTTTAATCAGATAGATGCGCCCGCGCGGCCCGTCCAGTTCATCGCCCAGGAGCTGATAGGTTGGGCAGGTTGCGGTACAAAATCCGCAGTGAACACAGGCGCGCAGGATGCTGTCGGCTTCCAGCGCCCGCGCGTTCTGCCGCATCTCTTCGGTTAATTGGGTTTGCATAGCCTGCTCCTTAAAGCTCCGCGTACATGCGACCGGGATTAAACACGCCGCAAGGGTCGAGCTGCTGTTTAAGCTGCTGGTGATAGCGGAATAAAGGAGCCGGTAGCGGGGCAAAACCACCATCTCCGGCACTAAAGCGGGTCGCATGACCGCCAGCGTTGCGGGCAATGCGATGGATTTGATTGTCATCGGCTGTCGATTTCAGCCAGCGTAACGCCCCGCCCCAGTCGATCAGTTGCTCGCCGGGTAAATCCATCATCGGCGCATCGCTGGGTAAGGAAATGCGCCATAAGGTACCTGGTAACGAGAAGAACGGCAGTTGTTGTTCACGCAATTGCTGCCAGAACTGACCCGCAACCTCTTCGCCCCCCAGCAGTTCACGCGCTGCTTTTACCGATCCTTCGCCGCCCTCAAGGCGGATCCACAACGCATTGTCGAAGTAACATAAGCCACTAATGGGTAATGGCTGGAGTTGCCACTGGGCGATTTCATTCATGGCTTCTTGCAGGCTGATTTCCCGACGCAGACTCAGGGTGGCGCGTGGTCGCGGTAACACTTTCATCGAGATTTCAGTGAGCACACCCAGACAACCGTAGCTTCCGGCCATTAACCGTGAGAGATCGTATCCGGCAACGTTTTTCATCACTTCACCACCAAAACGCAGATGTTTTCCAGTGCCGGTAATGATGCGCGTGCCGAGGACAAAATCGCGGACCGAACCACTCCACGGGCGACGCGGGCCCGCCAGCCCGC
>OBVJ01000425.1_pt1 | contig 19002 bp, 19 predicted proteins | sample 1495071 | NCBI WGS metagenome assembly OBVJ01 (sample SAMEA2579985, study PRJEB22360) | human gut metagenome | reverse complement strand
CCGCAATATCAGCACCGGTGGTTATTTTCGCCAGTACTGCGCCTACCAGTGCAACTTTAATAAATTTGTTCATTTACATTCCCTATGTATTATATATTAATTAACATTCATTGATTATATGAATATAAGCAGACTGCTCATTAAGAACGATACAGAAATATTCAATTAGCGTCAGTGAGCGATTGATTTAATTTTGTAAGTCGCTGTAACGGTGAAAATAACCCATTAGCAGACAATATTTATTAAGGGGTTATGTTTTTATCTGCTGAATATATAAAGAGAGTTGTAAACGAAAAAGGCCAGACTTCTCTGGCCCTGGTTAAATTAATGGTTAGAGAACCAGTTCAATTTATCGCGCAGGCCAACAACCCGACCAATAATAATTAGCGATGGACTGTTCATTTGCTGCGCCAGTTCGCCCAGCTGCGTGAGCGTACCGTCAATCACGCGCTGCGTGACTGCCGTTCCGTTTTCGACAATTGCCACCGGCATTTCACCAGGCATACCGTATTCAATCAGCTTTTGCTGAATAGTTGCAGCCTGATTCAGCCCCATATAAAACACCAGCGTCTGTTTTTCTGCCGCCAGGTTTTCCCAGTCCAGCTCGCCACCGGTTTTTAAGTGTCCAGTAATTAAGCGTACGCTCTGGGCATAATCGCGATGCGTGAGCGGAATACCCGAATAGGCAGAGCAACCAGAAGCTGCGGTAATACCCGGAACCACCGAGAATGGAATACCCGCGTTGCACAGTGTTTCCAGCTCTTCTCCGCCACGCCCGAAAATAAACGGATCGCCGCCTTTCAGACGCACCACGCGTTTACCTTTTTGCGCTTCCCGCAGCAGGATCTGGTTAATCTCTTCCTGCGGTACGCAGTGGTATCCCGCGCGTTTGCCGACGAAAACGCGATCAGCATCGCGGCGTACCAGATTCATAATATCGTCAGAAACCAGACGGTCGTAGACCACCACATCTGCCTGCTGAATTTGTTGCAGACCTTTCAGTGTCAGCAGTCCGGCATCGCCCGGACCTGCACCAACCAGCACCACTTCACCGCGATGGTCGAGCGGTTCGTTGATTAACTGTTCGGTGGTTTCAGTAATGGCTTTCTGATCGTTGTTGGCCAGCGACTGCGCCAGGCGGTCGTTAACGAATAATTTCTCCCAGAAACGGCGACGCTCACCCATCGTGGCGAACTGTTGTTTCACTCGCCCGCGTAATTGCCCGGCGTATTTCGCTACCTGGCCCAGATGTAACGGCAGCAGTGATTCGAGTTTTTCGCGCAACAGGCGCGCCAGAACCGGAGAGGTGCCGCCAGAGGAGACCGCTACCATGAGCGGCGAGCGGTCAATAACGACCGCCTGCATCGCCCACGTTACAGAAGATGCGGCGAGCTTCAGCGGCTTCGCTGACGCGCTGGTTAAGCGCGTCATCATCTGTCGCTGCAATCGCCAGCCAGCAGGTGTCGAGAAGGCTTTCATCAAATGGCCCTTCGACGAGGGTTAACATGCCTGCATCTGCCCATGCGGTGAACTGTGGAATAAACGCTAATGCATTCACCGTTAAGCGAGCGCCTGCGTCTAACAGCAACCTTGCTTTGCGTTCCGCGACATCACCACCGCCGACAATCAGACAGTCGCGATCGCGTAATTGGCAAAATATAGGCAAATGATCCACGTAAAAACCCCTTAGTAATTAACCGGCAGCCGTTTCAGTTTGATTAAATTTGTCCGCAACCGGACGATTCGCTTTCGGCGTAGCATACCAATAACCCAATCCCATGAATACGGCACCCGATAAAGTATTACCCAGCGTCACCCACAGCAGGTTATGACCAATGCCCGCCAGCGTGTAGGCTTCGCTGTGGTTGCCGAACCAGGAGAGTGCGAACAGCGTCATGTTAGCGATGGAGTGCTCGTAGCCGGACGCGATAAATGCCAGCAAACACCACCAGATAGCGATAAATTTCGCCGCCCCTTCAGTGCGCAGCGCCATCCAGATTGCCAGGCAAACCAGCCAGTTACACAATGCACCTTTGAAGAACAGTACCATTGCCGGTGCAGTGGTTTTAGCCAGCGCAACGGAGTGAACGATGCTGGTATCTACCGGCAGCAGGCTACCGCCGCCCCAGCTATAAAGCATGGCAACGAAGACGGAACCGACCAGGTTACCCAGCCAGGTTTGCGGCAGGATTGCCCACATTTGCCCGTGGCTGATGGTGCCCGCTTTCACCCCAAAGGTGAGGAACATGGTGTGTCCGGTGAACAATTCAGAACCGGCGATAATCACCAGCGTTAAGGCGATACCAAAGGTCGCGCCCATCACCAGAGGACGTACGGACGGGTCGAGCAAATTACCGAGCGTGAAAATCAGGATGATCCCAAGACCCACATACGCGCCCGCCATCGCGGAGCTGACCCAAAAGCCGAGCGGGTTATTTGCCGACAGGCGTGCAATGCGCGCAGCGTTAGCCGCACACTTAGTAATAGTGTCTGTAAACATTTGATTATCCTTTAAAAAATAAAAACAAAAAATAAAACAAAAAGTTTAAAAAATGTCCTGCAATATACCGAAGGTTATTACAGGACCATGCAAAAAGGGGAGGCATTGCGCCTCCCGTTAAAATATTAACCGCGCAGCTGTACCACGCCGTCTTTCACTCGCGCGTCGTAATGCTTGACGGAAAACTGTTCGTCTTCCATGCACAAGCCGTCGCTTAAGCGAAAACGCTGCTTTTTCAGCGGACTGGCGACCCACAGCTCGCCCTGGTGTTCCGCAATCAACCCGCGTGACAGCACGCTGGACTCGAAGAACGGGTCGATGTTGCTGATCGCAAACACCTGATCGCTGTGATACGGGCGGAAAATTGCTACTTGTTCGTCACCTAACAGCGCGCAGACGCCGGTTTCAGGCAGGATGTCATCGATTTTGCAGATGTCTTTCCACTGGCTCATGCGTTGTCCTCCACCAGAGTTACCGGGATACGTTCATACGGCGTTGCCGGACGGTGCTGTTCGCGCTCTGGCACCATCTGCACGTCCGGGTCACGCTTGTCGCTGTTGATGAAGTGTTTGAAGCGAGTCTGCGCAGACGGCGTATTGACCGTTTCAGTCCATTCGCACACTACCGCTTCCCGCAGGCGCGCCATCTCTTCTTCCAGATGAGCGTTCAGCCCCAGTTTGTCGTCAATGATCACCGCTTTCAGGTAATCGATGCCACCTTCGAGGTTTTCTAACCACGGCGCGGTACGCGTCAGTTTGTCGGCAGTACGGATGTAGAACATCATGAAGCGGTCGAGATATTTGATCAGCGTTTCGCGATCGATATCCGCTGCCAGCAGATCCGCATGACGCGGTTTCATGCCGCCGTTACCGCAAACGTACAGGTTCCAGCCTTTTTCGGTGGCGATAATACCCACGTCTTTACCCTGAGCTTCTGAACATTCACGGGTACAGCCGGAGACACCGAACTTCATTTTGTGCGGCGTACGGATGCCTTTGTAACGGTTTTCCAGTTCCACGCCGAGGCCGACGCTGTCGCCAACACCGTAGCGGCACCAGGTGCTTCCCACGCAGGTTTTCGCCATACGCAGTGCTTTCGCATAGGCATGACCGGTTTCGAAGCCGGCTTCAATCAGTTGACGCCAGATCTCTGGCAGATCGTCTTTCTGTGCGCCAAACATCGCCAGGCGCTGAGAGCCGGTGATTTTGGTGTAGAGATTAAATTCACGCGCGATACGACCCACTGCCATCAGCCCTTCCGGGGTGATTTCACCGCCCGGAGAACGCGGGATCACCGAGTAGGTGCCGTCTTTCTGGATGTTCGCGAGGAAGTTGTCGTTAGAATCCTGCAGCGGAGTATGTTCCGGCTTCAGAATGTATTCGTTCCAGCAGGAGGCCAACAGCGAACCGACGGTCGGTTTACAAACTTCACAACCGTAACCTTTGCCGTGTTTCGCCAGCAGTTCTTCGAAGGTTTTAATGCCTTCAACGCGGATCAAATGGAACAGTTCCTGACGCGAATAAGCAAAGTGTTCACACAGGTTGTTGTTAACTTCGATACCCTGTTTCGCCAGTTCCGCGTTCAGTACCTGAGTGACCAGCGGAATACAACCGCCGCAGCCCGTACCGGCTTTGGTTTCGGCTTTCAGCGCCGCAACGGTGTGGCAGCCTTTGTTGATAGCAGCAATCAGGTCGCCTTTGGTGACGTCGAAGCAGGAGCAGATTTGCGCGCTGTCCGGCAGTTTATCAACACCGATAGACGGCTTACCGCTACCCGAGTGCGCTGGCAGGATCAGGGAATCCGGGTTTTCCGGCAGCTCGATAGCGTTCAGCACCAGTTGCAGCAGGTTGCCGTAGTCGCTGGTATCGCCCACCAGTACCGCACCGAGCAGGGTTTTGTTGTCTTCGCTGACAATCAGGCGTTTGTAGATCTCTTTGCTTTCGTCGAGGTAAACGTAGCTACGTGCGCCAGGCGTGCGACCGTGCGCATCACCAATACCGCCTACGTCTACGCCCAGCAGTTTCAGCTTGGCGCTAAGGTCTGCACCTTCAAAGGCGTTTTCGCTACCAAGAATATGGTCAACGGCGACCTGCGCCATTTTGTAGCCTGGTGCTACCAGACCAAATACACGGTTGTTCCAGCTTGCGCATTCACCGATGGCGTAGATATCCGGATCGGAAGTCTGGCAGGAATCATTTATGACGATACCCCCACGCGGAGCAACGTCCAGACCACACTGGGTTGCCAGCTTATCGCGCGGACGGATACCGGTAGAGAAGACGATAAAGTCGACTTCCAGTTCGCTGCCGTCGGCAAAACGCATGGTTTTACGCGCTTCAACACCTTCCTGCACAATCTCAAGAGTGTTTTTGCTGGTGTGAACGCGCACGCCCATACTTTCGATTTTGCGACGCAGCTGCTCGCCGCCCATCTGATCAAGCTGTTCCGCCATCAGCATAGGGGCAAATTCGATAACGTGGGTTTCAATGCCTAAGTTTTTCAGCGCGCCAGCAGCTTCCAGACCTAACAGGCCGCCACCAACAACGGCACCGCGCTTGCTGCGACGAGCGCAGGATTCAATGGCGTTGAGGTCTTCAATGGTGCGATAGACAAAGCAGTCCTGAGTATCAGAACCTTTAATTGGCGGGATCCACGGGTAGGAACCGGTCGCCATGATCAGCTTGTCATAAAAAACGGTACGTCCGGCGCTGGAGTGAATCACCTTCTCCTGACGGTTGATGGTGATAGCGCGTTCGCCGACCAGAACTTTGATGCCGTGTTTCTCGTAGAAGCCTTCGCGCACCAGCGACAGCTCTTCGGCGGTGTGGTGAGAGAAGTAAGACGAGAGGTGTACGCGGTCATAAGCGATGCGCGGTTCTTCACAGAAAACGGTAATATCAAAGTTGGCCGCATCAGATTTATCAAGAAGATCTTCGATAAAGCGATGGCCGACCATACCGTTACCGATAATTGCGAGTCTGACTTTGCTCATTTTTGCCTCGATTTCTTTTCTATTACCGCCTACCTTAACGATTCAGCAACCCCGCTTATTGATGTAAATCAAATTCACCTTTATATACTCCTTAAGGGGTATATTGCTGATTTGTATAAATTTTCTTAAGTCACGGAATTGTCTGATATTTCATGTTTGTGCAAAAAACAGACAAATTGAACGGATTTATAGAAATAGATGTACGTAGCAGAGTAAGAGAGGAAAAGGCCGGACGACGATAGTGCCGCCCGGCATGAACAATTAATGAGAGGTCAGGGTGTTATGCTGACGGTGACGGCTGACGAAACCTAACAGGAAGCACATCACAAAGACGACAGCGTACAGACCGTTTGCCGTCAGCAGCGCCGCCTGCGGACCACTATGTTCAACAATCGGGCCGGTAACCACAAAGGTCAACATAGTACCGATGGTCCCGCAGGTCAGGACAAAGTTAACCAGTTTTGGCGACGGTACTTTGGTCTGCTGTGAACCCAGGGTGATGATGGTGGTATAGATCGCGCTGGAGAAGAAGCCCAGGGCGAGAATTGACCACGCCATATGTGCCGGTGTTCCGGTGTTAAAGACGTACATCAGAATCGCAGCCAGACCAGCCAGTACGGTCAGAATGCGCTGCAAATCAAAGAAGCGAAGAATAAAGCTGAACGCCCACATGCCGACCATGTACGACATCCAGAAGTTACTTACCAGCGTGCCAGCGTCATTCAGGCTCATACCCAGACCTTTGGCATATTCTGGCACCCAGGAGATAAAACCTAACTGACCGAGGATGTAGCACAGCGCCGCAACAGAGAGAAACAGTACGCCGATCCCCCACTTTTCTTTCTCTACCGGAGCATCCGTTTTTGGCGCATGTTTGCCCAGCGCCGGGAACTCACAGCCGAAGGTCAGAATAAAAATAGCGACATATACCAGCCCGATGCAGGCATAAACCCAGTACCACTCAATGCTACGTGCCAGCAGAAACGCGGCGATCATTGGGAAAATCATCCCGGCCATACTGAAGAAGGAGTCGGTAAATAACAGGCGTGAACCGCGCTGACGTCCTTCATACATTTGTGTTACCAGGAATGTACCAATCGACATGGTGATGCCGCTGACCACCCCGAGAATGAACATCGCCGCCGAGAACAGCGCCAGGCTGTGGCTGAACATCAAACCGGCAACCGCCAGCACCATCAGGAGAAAGCCAAAACGTAACTGCGTTTTCAACGGGACGATTTCCATCAGCCAGGCGTTGAGGAAGATAGAGATTAAAATGCCGGCATTGAGGAAGGTGAAGGTGTTACTCATGCTGGAAACAGGCAGATTGAAATAATCGGCGATATTTCCCATCACCATCCCGGTGACAATAACCAACGCACCGGTCAGTGCGTAGGAAAGAAAGCTAATCCATGTGAGCTTGATGCGATTGCTGTTAGTCATGATTGGCCTGCGTTCAAAAATAAAATGGCATAGCGGGCTATGCCGCGAGCGGGCGATTTTAGGCGATTTTGTGATCTGATTAAATGTTTCATTGCAATCGGTTGCTAAATTGCATTTTAAGAGGTGATTTTGGTCACGGAATAAAAAGTTATCCTCAGGTTACATATATTTCAGATACGTAAAATTAGGTAAAGGGATGGCCTTGTTCTTGAAGGCTATTTAGAATCTCTTCACTTGCTTTTTTTCTGCTCTGTTTGTTAAGGAAATCTCATGTTCAAATCGACCCTGGCGGCGATGGCTGCTGTTTTCGCCCTTTCTGCTCTTTCTCCCGCAGCAATGGCAGCGAAAGGGGACCCGCACGTATTGTTGACAACCTCAGCTGGTAACATCGAACTGGAGCTGGATAAACAAAAAGCGCCAGTGTCTGTGCAAAACTTTGTCGATTATGTGAACAGTGGTTTTTATAACAACACGACCTTTCACCGCGTCATTCCTGGCTTTATGATTCAGGGCGGCGGTTTCACCGAGCAGATGCAGCAGAAAAAACCAAACCCGCCAATCAAAAATGAAGCTGATAACGGCCTGCGCAACACGCGTGGCACCATCGCGATGGCGCGTACCGCTGACAAAGACAGCGCCACCAGCCAGTTCTTTATCAACGTTGCCGATAACGCCTTCCTTGACCACGGTCAGCGTGATTTCGGTTACGCGGTATTTGGTAAAGTGGTGAAAGGCATGGACGTTGCCGATAAGATTTCCCAGGTGCCGACTCATGACGTTGGTCCGTACCAGAATGTGCCGTCAAAACCGGTAGTTATCCTTTCCGCTAAAGTCCTGCCGTAATGATTTCTCGCGCGGGCAATCTTGCCCGCGCTTCTGCTCTCCCGGCGTAACCCGGATTTGCCGCTTATACTTGTGGCAAATGGACACGTTCAGGGAGGCATCAAGTGAAGAAACTCACCGATAAGCAAAAGTCCCGTCTCTGGGAGCTTCAGCGTAATCGTAATTTCCAGGCCAGTCGCCGTCTTGAAGGCGTCGAGATGCCTTTAGTCACTCTTACTGCCGCAGAGGCTTTAGCGCGTCTTGAAGCGCTGAGGAGGCACTATGAGCGATAAATTCGGCGAAGGGCGCGATCCGTATCTTTATCCAGGCCTTGATATCATGCGTAACCGGCTGAACATCCGCCAGCAGCAGCGGCTGGAACAGGCCGCTTACGAAATGACGGCGCTGCGTGCTGCGACCATTGAACTTGGCCCGTTGGTTCGGGGTTTACCGCATTTGCGCACTATCCATCGCCAGCTGTATCAGGATATTTTCGACTGGGCGGGGCAACTGCGCGAAGTCGATATTTATCAGGGCGATACGCCGTTCTGCCACTTTGCTTATATCGAAAAAGAGGGCAATGCCCTGATGCAGGATCTGGAGGAAGAAGGTTATCTGGTTGGCCTGGAGAAAGCGAAGTTCGTCGAGCGGCTGGCGCATTACTATTGTGAAATCAACGTGCTGCATCCCTTCCGGGTGGGAAGTGGTTTGGCACAGCGGATCTTCTTCGAGCAACTGGCGATTCATGCCGGATATCAACTGAGCTGGCAGGGTATCGAAAAAGAGGCCTGGAATCAGGCAAATCAGAATGGGGCAATGGGGGATCTCACCGCGCTGCAGATGATATTTAGCAAAGTGGTAAGCGAAGCCGGGGAATCTGAGTAAAATAGCGCGGTTCTTTCGTACCGGAGCCGCCATGATCCTGCTTATTGATAACTACGATTCTTTTACCTGGAACCTCTACCAGTACTTTTGTGAACTGGGGGCGGATGTGTTGGTTAAGCGCAACGATGCGTTGACGTTGGCGGATATCGACGCCCTTAAACCACAAAAAATTGTCATCTCACCCGGCCCCTGTACGCCAGATGAAGCCGGGATCTCCCTTGACGTTATTCGTCACTATGCCGGACGCTTGCCGATTCTTGGCGTCTGCCTCGGTCATCAGGCAATGGCGCAGGCATTTGGCGGCAAAGTTGTGCGCGCCGCAAAGGTCATGCACGGCAAAACCTCGCCGATTACACATAATGGTGTGGGCGTATTTAAGGGGCTGGCAAATCCACTCACCGTGACACGCTACCATTCGCTGGTGGTGGAACCTGACTCATTACCGGAGTGCTTTGAAGTGACGGCCTGGAGCGAAACCCGCGAGATTATGGGGATTCGCCATCGCCAGTGGGATCTGGAAGGTGTGCAATTCCATCCAGAAAGTATTCTTAGCGAACAAGGACATCAACTGCTGGCTAATTTTCTGCATCGCTGATTTCTGATTGCCATTCAGTGATTTTTTATGCATATTTTGTGATTATAATTTCATATTTATTTATGCGTAACAGGGTGATCATGAGATGGCAATTGAACAAACAGCAATTACACGCGCGACTTTCGATGAAGTGATTCTGCCGATTTATGCTCCGGCAGAGTTTATTCCGGTAAAAGGTCAGGGCAGCCGAATCTGGGATCAACAGGGCAAGGAGTATGTCGATTTCGCGGGTGGCATTGCAGTTACGGCGTTGGGCCATTGCCATCCTGCGCTGGTGAACGCGTTAAAAACCCAGGGCGAAACTCTGTGGCATATTAGTAACGTTTTCACCAATGAGCCGGCGCTGCGTCTTGGCCGTAAACTGATTGAGGCAACGTTTGCCGAACGCGTGGTGTTTATGAACTCCGGCACGGAAGCTAACGAAACCGCCTTTAAACTGGCACGCCATTACGCCTGTGTGCGTCATAGCCCGTTCAAAACCAAAATTATTGCCTTCCATAACGCTTTTCATGGTCGTTCGCTGTTTACCGTCTCGGTGGGCGGGCAGCCAAAATATTCCGACGGCTTTGGGCCAAAACCGGCAGACATCATCCACGTGCCTTTTAACGATCTTCACGCAGTAAAAGCCGTGATGGATGACCATACCTGTGCGGTGGTGGTTGAGCCGATTCAGGGCGAGGGCGGCGTGACGGCAGCGACGCCAGAGTTTTTGCAGGGCTTGCGCGAGCTGTGTGATCAGCATCAGGCATTATTGGTGTTTGATGAAGTGCAGTGCGGGATGGGGCGGACCGGCGATCTGTTTGCTTATATGCACTACGGCGTGACGCCGGATATTCTGACCTCTGCGAAAGCGCTAGGCGGCGGCTTCCCGGTTAGCGCCATGCTGACCACGGCGGAGATTGCTTCCGCGTTTCATCCTGGTTCTCACGGTTCCACCTACGGCGGTAATCCTCTGGCCTGTGCAGTAGCGGGCGCAGCGTTTGATATCATCAATACCCCTGAAGTGCTGGAAGGTATTCAAGCGAAACGCCAGCATTTTGTTGACCATTTGCAGAAGATCGATCAGCAGTACGATGTGTTTAGCGATATTCGCGGTATGGGGCTGTTGATTGGCGCAGAGCTGAAACCACAGTACAAAGGTCGGGCGCGTGATTTCCTGTATGCGGGTGCAGAGGAAGGCGTAATGGTGCTGAATGCCGGGCCTGATGTGATGCGTTTTGCGCCGTCGCTGGTGGTGGAAGATGCGGATATCGATGAAGGGATGCATCGTTTCGCCCACGCGGTGGCGAAGGTGGTTGGGGCGTAAATAAGACGCATCAGGCAAAAGATGTCGGATGCGGCGTGAACACCTCATCCGATGGTTTAGCCTGTATTACGCCTTCGAATCCCGCAACTTGCGACTCAGCCAAATCCCGTGATGCGGTCGCTGCCGCCATGCCATCGACGAAATGGTGTGCATGGTGTTCAGATGACCAATAACCCGTTGTAAATGCTGCTCCAGCGTACCTGCCGCGCCTTCGTGCGGCTGCATCTCCGGCGCATCCATGATATTGGCATCGCCAGAACTACCCGGTTCGTCATACTCCAGTCGCTGCTGACAACGCTGAATGGCGATTTCACAAGACTGTAAATACTCTTGTGCCAGTTCCGGTGGCAATGCCCGGTGTTCCCGCGCCAGCGTGGTCATGGCATTAATATGCTCAACAATAAACTGGCTGTGCGTTACCCACAGTTTCATATCTGCCAGATAATGGCTGTTAAACGCCGGTTCCTGCATCGCCTGATTCAATGAGTTATACAGAGTGTTATGCGCCTGATTTACCCGCATTCGCTGCCAGGCCAGTGGCGTAGGTTGCGGGTCCTCGCTCAGAATCAAGCGAATCGCGTCCTGATAGGCTTCTAAAGCGTCATGGGCGTTCTTACGCAATAACCCGCTCTGCCACTGCGGCCACAGCCAGACAGTACCGCCGAAAGCAATTAAACAACCAATAATGGTATCGATAAGACGCGGAAGGATGAACTGCTCACCGTTCAGCCACAACAGTTGCAGGGTATACACTGCGGTAATAGTAAAACCGACCGTCGCCCAGCCGTAGTTTTTGCGCAATATCAGGTAGCTGGCGAGGGTGGTAATCAGCATCAAGGTCAGGGTGTAACCTTCGGGAATTTTAAAGTGTAGCGTCACGCCTGCAATGATTAACCCGACCACGGTTCCCACGGAGCGATTTACAATCCTCAGACGGGTTGCGCCATAGCCATTTTGCGTCACCAGCAATACTGTCATCAGGATCCAGTACGACTTCGGCAGATGAAGCGCGGTGCCCATCAGGCTGGCAACGCTTAACATCACACTGAGTCGTCCGGCATTGCGTAGCGCTGGAGACTTTAGTGACAGATAACTTTTCAGCGCCGGAAGTAATGGCATTCGCCGCTGTTTATCGGCCAGTAAGTCACGGGCATAGAGCGGTTTTTGGGTGCGCAGCACACGAGCAATGCGGCTGAAATGCCAGTAGCAGAATTGCCCAACCGGATTATCCGGGTGTTGGCGGGCGATTTTTTCCAGTGCGCCAATTTGCTTTTCCATCGTAAAACGCGTTGGCAGGCGATGGTAAAGAATGTCATCAGCCAGCACGCGCAGGCGAGCGGCGACGGTTTGCGCATTCCAGCGGATAACTTCTTCCGCATGGCTACGCTCGACCAGCTTTTGCACCTCTTCCGGCTGATGCAAACTGACCGAAATATGTTCCTGCAAATCCAGCGCCTCCTGGAAAATACGCAGCATCCGCTTGTAATCGGTATTATTTTGCGCGGAAAGCATATGCATTTGCTGATAGCACTGGGTAATTAGATCGACCGCTTTTTGCTGGCGCACCAGCAGCGGCGGCAGCGCTTTATCAGGGTCGGTGTGCTGGGTAAGCAGGCTGTATTTGGCTTCACAGTAATCTGCCAGTTCACGGTACAGCAGACTTAGTGACTCGCGTAGCGGTTGTTCGCGCCAGATCCAGAACCAAAACCAGTTAAACAATCCGTACCACAAAGTGCCCAGCGCATAGATGAGCAACGGTTCCCAGACCGGCATGTATCCCGCCAGACTGAGGGTAAAAATGGCAGCGAGCAGCGATGCGGGAAGCAATTTTGCGTGCAATGGCCCCAGTTCAGCAGTGACGCCAAGTACCAGCGTTAATCCGGTCAGCAAAAAGGGCAGGGGAACATCTTTTGCCAGTAGCACCTGTGTCAGCAAGCTACAGGTGGCAAACAGCGACGCACCAATGATTAAGCGTTTGAAAAAACGTTTATGAGGCGTATCAAGGCCCGCAATATTGCAACAGGCAGGAACGAGGGAGAAGAGCAGGCCGAATCGTAATTCGCCAAGCATTAACCCAACGGCCACGGGCAAACATAGCACCAGCGTTTGTCGAAGTGCATAGTTGATATCGGGGTGATAAATCAGTCTGCGCCACATCGGGGGAAACAAAATGGCGCGCTACCAGGTAACGCGCCACTCTGACGGGATTAACGAGTGCCGTAAACGACGATGGTTTTACCGTGTGCGGAGATCAGGTTCTGATCTTCCAGCATCTTCAGAATGCGTCCCACGGTTTCACGAGAACAGCCGACAATCTGACCGATTTCCTGACGGGTAATTTTGATTTGCATACCGTCCGGGTGAGTCATAGCATCCGGTTGTTTTGCCAGATTCAGCAGAGTCTGTGCAATGCGGCCCGTCACGTCGAGGAACGCCAGGTTGCCCACTTTCTCTGAAGTGACTTGCAGACGACGCGCCATCTGTGCAGACAGACGCATCAGAATGTCCGGGTTTACCTGAATCAATTGGCGAAATTTTTTGTACGAAATTTCAGCCACTTCACAGGCGGTTTTCGCACGTACCCATGCGCTACGTTCCTGGCCCTCTTCAAACAGGCCCAGTTCGCCAATAAAATCACCCTGATTCAGATAGGAGAGGATCATTTCTTTACCCTCTTCGTCTTTGATCAGCACTGCCACAGAGCCTTTAACGATGTAGTACAGCGTTTCCGCTTTTTCACCCTGGTGAATAAGCGTGCTCTTGGATGGGTACTTATGAATGTGGCAATGAGACAAGAACCATTCGAGAGTCGGGTCTGTTTGCGGTTTGCCAAGCACCATGCGCGGTTATCCTCTGTTATAAGCTTTCTCCAGAGCCAGATAACGCCGCTGTCTCTGGATTGCCGAAATATGCTTCCCGCTACCTGGGAAGGGGCTATCAACTGTACTGCACGGTAATGTGGCGTCCTTTGCATACATGCAGTACATCAATATATTACTGTAGCATCCTGACTGTTTTAGCATAGCTTTCGCTTTGTGTCTCCTGGTGTCTCGCTTCAGCATGACCCAGGTCGCCTTCCGTTGCGCGATTTGGTTAGTACGCGTACTCTGTCAGGAAAATTGACGCAGTGGAGTAGCAAAAATGCAAGCGCGAGTGAAGTGGGTCGAAGGGTTAACTTTTCTGGGCGAATCCGCCTCTGGTCACCAGATTTTAATGGACGGCAACTCAGGCGATAAAGCACCAAGCCCGATGGAAATGGTGTTGATGGCAGCGGGTGGTTGCAGTGCCATCGATGTGGTTTCTATCCTGCAAAAAGGGCGTCAGGATGTGGTCGATTGTGAAGTAAAATTGACCTCTGAACGCCGCGAAGAGGCACCACGCCTGTTTACGCACATTAATCTGCATTTTATCGTTACCGGTCGCGACCTGAAAGACGCAGCGGTTGCACGTGCGGTTGATCTCTCTGCCGAGAAATATTGTTCAGTGGCGCTGATGCTGGAAAAAGCGGTGAATATTACTCACTCGTATGAAGTGGTTGCCGCGTGATTTAACTATCCCGTTGTGAAGCCGGATAGTATTTTATCCGGCGTAATAGCAGCGTTACTCGATTTTCTTTCCTTCCATCAATCGTTGCACCAGCGGCAGCATAATTAATTCCATTGCCAGACCCATTTTGCCGCCAGGCACCACTAACGTATTGATGTGGGAAATGAATGAGCCTTGCAACATCGCCAGCAGCCAGGGGAAATCGATCCCTTCCAGATTACGAAAATGGATCACCACAAAGCTTTCATCCAGCGACGGGATACCTTTTGCCGCGAACGGATTTGAGGTGTCGACGGTGGGAACGCGCTGGAAATTAAGATGGGTGCGGGAAAACTGCGGTGTGATGTAGTTGATATAGTCTTCCATTGAACGCACTACCGAGTCCATCACTGCTTCTCGTGAGTGCCCGCGCTCGCTGGTGTCGCGGATCAGTTTTTGAATCCACTCAAGGTTAACGATAGGCACCACGCCGACCAGTAAGTCCACATGCTGCGCAACGTTATGCTGTGGCGTGACTACGCCGCCGTGTAAACCTTCATAAAACAGTACATCAGTGGGTTCCGGTAAAGATTGCCAGGGGGTGAATGTCCCCGGTACCTGATTCCACGGTACGGCTTCGTCGTAGGTATGCAGATATTTGCGAGATTTCCCTTTGCCGCTCTGACCGTATTCAATGAAGGTTTGTTCCAGCAGGCCGAAGTCGTTCGCTTCGGGGCCGAAGTAGCTGATATGCCGCCCGGCGTCGCGCGCTTTGCGGATCGCCATGTCCATTTCCGGGCGGGTATAACGGTGAAAACTGTCGCCTTCCACCTCGGCTGCATGCAGATTTAACTGCGCGAATATTTTACGAAACGCGAGGCTGGTGGTGGTGGTCCCCGCGCCGCTGGATCCTGTTACCGCAATGACCGGATGTTTGGCAGACATAGTAACTCCATGACTTAGCTATCATTATTATCTCGTCCGCCGACGGTTGCAGGTTATTCGCGAAACTGACTGCGCGGCATGATATTGACCGTTTCGTGCAGCTCCGACCATACCAGCACCGCTTCTCCGCACTGTAGCTGGCGTTTGACGTCGGCGACTTTCTGTTCAAGTGTACGCTCATGTTCACCATAATCGGTGCCTTCACGTAACACAAAGCTTTCAATTAAATTTTCCAGCGTTTCGGGGGAGAGGTCTTGCCACGGAATCAACATGATTTCGCCTCCAGATACGTTGTTAACCAGTCAGGAATGCGTGACTCCAGCCACATTTGCGGATGAAGTAATGTACCGCCAATAAAGCCAACATGACCGCCATGTTCAGTCAGCTGATACTCCACCTGCGGGGGGAGACTTTCCGGTTTCGGGATCACCTGATGATCCATAAACGGATCGTCTTTGGCGTGAATAATCAGTGTCGGTTTGGCTATCCGATTGAGCATCGGCATGGCGCTACACTGACGATAATAGTCGATAGCGTCAGCGTAGCCGTGAATTCTGGCGGTGATGAGATCGTCAAATTCACGGATGCGACGTACCGATTTTAACTGCGTGAGATTAATCGGCAGTGTTCCGGGGTAGGCTGCCAGCTTGCGCGCGGCATTGGCTTTTAACAGGTTCAGCAAGTAACGCTGATAAATGCGGGAAAAGCCCTTTTCCATATGGTAACTACAGGCCTCCAGCATAAACGGCGCAGAGACAATCACTGCCGCATCAATCGGGAGATCATTGCCTTCTTTTGCCAGCAAACAGGCCAGCATATTACCGCCGAGCGAATAGCCGACGGCAGCCGTTGGCGCATGACCAAACTCGCGTTGCAGCCAGCGTAAAAACCAACTGGCGTCTTCGGTTTCGCCCGAATGGTAAATGCGGTGCATACGGTTTGGTTCACCGCTGCATCCGCGAAAATGCATCACCACGCCCAGCCAGCCGCGCTTTTGCGCCGCCTCAACCAGACCGTGAGCGTAAGGGCTATTGAGACTGCCTTCCAGCCCGTGAAATACCACTAAACGCGGTTTATGCCGCGCCTGTGCAGGATCTTCACTCCACGCGAGATCGACAAAATCGCCGTCGGGCAACTCCAGCCGCTGCCAGTACGGGGTGAATTTCACCTTGCGACGGAACAGACGCGGCAGCATGGTTTGTAGATGACAATTGCTAAAGCCGCGCATAGGGGTGAATTCAGCACTGCTGCTAAATTCATTGGCATCGGTCGTTGTTATCTGCGCCATCAGTTGCTTTGGCCTTCCAGCAGCATCTGCTCAAGCTGCTCCTGGGCTTCCAGCCATGCCATTTCGCACTCTTCCAGGCCGGATTTGGCGCTGGCTTGCTGTTGCAGGCAGGCGGTCAACTCCGCTTTACGGTTTTGATCGTACAGTTCGCTGTCGCCGAGTTTCTCTTCCGCCTGCGCCAGTTGCGCGTTCAGCTTCTCCATCTCTTTTTCCAGACGGGCAATCTCTTTACGCAGTGGCTGGGTTTGCGCACGCAGCTCCGCTTCCCGACGCTTCTGATCTTTACGTGCCTGGGCGCTGTTCGCGTTCTCTTTTGGCGCTTCGTCGGTCTGGTTTTCCTGCTTTTGTACGTCGCTCAACCACTGTTGATAATCTTCCAGATCGCCGTCGAACGGTTCGACTTTACGATCGTGAACCAGGTAGAGATCGTCAGTGGTGGAACGCAGCAAATGACGGTCGTGCGAGACGACAACCAGCGCGCCTTCGAACTCGATTAATGCTTCGGTGAGTGCCTGACGCATGTCGAGGTCAAGGTGGTTGGTCGGTTCGTCGAGCAGCAGCAGATTCGGACGCTGCCAGACAATTAATGCCAGCACCAGGCGGGCTTTTTCCCCACCGGAGAAGCGGCGCGTTTCTTCGGTTACTTTATCGCCCTGGAAACCAAAGCCGCCGAGGTAGTCACGCAGTTTTTGTTCCAGCTCCTGCGGCGCTAAACGTGCCAGATGTTGAAGAGGCGATTCGTCGGCGCGCAGGTATTCCAGTTGATGCTGGGCGAAGTAGCCGAGCTTGATCCCTTTCGCCAGACCAATTTCACCGCTGACTGGCGCAAGTTCGCCGGCTAACAGTTTGATTAATGTCGATTTACCCGCGCCGTTGCGGCCTAACAGACCAATGCGCGAGCCGGGGACCAGATTCAGTTTAATCGAGTCGAGAATAATGCGATCACCATAGCCTGCGCTGACTTTTTCCATCTTTAATAACGGATTAGGCAGGCTTTCCGGCGCGCGGAAGCTAAAGCGGAACGGGTTGTCGACGTGCGCGGGGGCAATCAGCTCCATACGCTCGAGCATCTTGATGCGGCTCTGGGCCTGCTTCGCTTTGGTGGCTTTGGCACGGAAACGGTCGATATAACTTTGCAAATGCGCCACGCGTTCCTGCTGGCTTTCATACATCGCTTGTTGCTGCGCCAGACGGGTGGCGCGCTGTACTTCAAACGAACTGTAGTTGCCGGTGTACTCGAACATGCTTTGTTGTTCGATATGAATAATTTTATCAACGATCGGATCGAGGAAATCGCGATCGTGAGAGATCAGGATCAGCGTGCCCTGATAGCTCTTCAGCCATTTTTCCAGCCAGATAACGGCATCGAGATCGAGGTGGTTAGTCGGTTCGTCGAGCAGCAGCAAGTCTGAACGGCAAATCAGCGCCTGGGCAAGGTTAAGACGCATACGCCAGCCACCGGAGAAATCACTTACCGGGCGCTCCAGTTGTTCATTGCTGAAACCGAGGCCGTGCAGCAGGCTGGCGGCACGGGAGCGAATACTCCATGCGTCAATAGCATCCAGCTTGCCATGAATGGTCGCAATGGCGTGCCCGTCGTTACGTTCGTTGGCGTCGTGTAGCTGCGCTTCCAGTTGACGATATTCACGGTCGCCGTCAATGACATATTCCAGCGCCGCTTGCGGTAACGCCGGTGTTTCCTGATTCACCCACGCCAGGAAAGGTGTAGCTGCCGCCGTCGGCGCTGATTTCATTTTTCAGCAATGCCAGCAGGGTAGATTTACCACAGCCGTTTTTACCCACCAGGCCGACTTTCTGCCCAGGGTTGATGGTGGCGGTGGCATTATCCAGCAGGACGCGCACGCCGCGACGAATTTGTAACGAGGAAAAAACAATCATAAGGCGCCGTATGTTCAGACTATGTTAACTTATCATTATGATAATGTAATGTATGGGCGAGCTGCCGCACCGGGCGCAATGGTAGCCCAAAACAGCGACTATACACAAAAACCATACCGGGAGGGGGATGATGTCTCAGCCAGCGAAAGTTTTGCTGCTGTATGCCCATCCGGAATCTCAGGACTCGGTGGCAAACCGGGTTCTGCTTAAACCGGCCACGCAGCTCAGCAATGTTACCGTGCACGACCTTTACGCGCACTATCCCGACTTTTTTATTGATATCCCTCGTGAGCAGGCATTACTGCGCGAGCACGAGGTGATTGTCTTTCAGCATCCTCTTTATACCTATAGCTGCCCGGCGCTACTGAAAGAGTGGCTGGACCGGGTATTAAGCCGTGGTTTTGCCAGCGGACCGGGGGGAAACCAACTGGCGGGAAAGTACTGGCGTAGCGTGATTACCACCGGGGAGCCGGAAAGTGCTTACCGTTATGACGCGTTGAATCGCTACCCGATGAGCGATGTTCTGCGCCCCTTTGAACTGGCGGCGGGCATGTGCCGGATGCATTGGTTAAGCCCCATCATTATTTACTGGGCGAGACGGCAAAGCGCACAGGAGCTGGCGAGCCACGCCAGAGCCTACGGTGACTGGCTGGCAAATCCGCTGTCTCCAGGAGGCCGCTGATGGAAGGTTCTGATTTTTTACTCGCAGGAGTGCTGTTTCTCTTCGCGGCGGTGGCTGCGGTGCCGCTGGCATCGCGGCTGGGGATTTGTGCAGGGTTGGGGTATTTGCTGCCACCGACCA
>OBVJ01000422.1_pt1 | contig 19187 bp, 16 predicted proteins | sample 1495071 | NCBI WGS metagenome assembly OBVJ01 (sample SAMEA2579985, study PRJEB22360) | human gut metagenome | reverse complement strand
AGTATTTTTCATTATCGCTCTCTGTATACGCAATAAGAAAACACTATTTACCATGTTAGCCGTATTCTTTGTAGATTTTGGTATCGATAATCTAGTAGCTTTTTACCAACATTTTTCGGGAATGACAGATCGTGGTTGGGGATTTGGTAGTAGTGTATTAACTATATCTGGTCTTATGGTTATGCTCGTACCAATATTCTGTGTCATTTTATTAGATAAGGCCTTTCCTACCTATGTGAAAGTTGCAGCTCTATGGGCTCTCGGATGCGTTGGATTTGGCATGTATGGCAATCAAAGTCGTGGATCATGGCTGTTTAATATGATTTTAATACCTATCGTTTCTTTACCGTATTTAATAAAACGTTTTGTGTATGTCATAGCAGTTCTTGCTGCATTAGGTGGTGTTATTTGGGGATTCAGTACACAACCACAATATGTAGCTAGATTTGAGTCCATTACAAATACTACTACAGATGGATCTAATTTAGGGCGCTTTGAAGTATGGACATCATCTATCAATATGTTCAAGGATCATCCTTTGACAGGTGTCGGCATAGGTCAATGGCGTACAAAATATGAAGAATCTTATCGACTACCTTCAGAAAATCAACATTTATACCATGCTCATAATAATTTTATTCAACTATTAGGAGAAGTTGGTATCTTAGGTTTGTTAGGGGTTCTTATTTTCTTTGGTACGATTATTATAGATAATTTTGTATCTTGGATTAAGAAACGTGACCCCTATAGTCTTTGTGCTATAATTGCTATCATTTCTTATGTGTTTATCTTCGGACAGGTAGAATACACACTTGATAATTCATCAGGTATGCGCATTATGTATTTTATGGTAGCAATTATGCTTCAATTGCGAAATAATTGAGAATTATATGAGTATTCTATTGAAATTTAAAGGTGTGTTTAATTAGTTTTTATGAGAAATTTATTCCTCGTTTAACTAAGATTGAAAATATATAAAACTACATAAAAGATAGCTAAAATCTATGTTTTTTCATAGTTTTAGATATTTGAATATGATACAATATAAGTAAATATTGGTACATTGTATTCGTATGATAGAGAGGTTGTTTTCTTTAAAATTAATTGAGAAAACAACCTCTTTTTTAAAAATTGGGGTATTAGTATGAATAGTTCTGAATATAATAATCACAATAAGTTGCTTATCAGCAAAATCATAGTGCTTATAGCAGATTATGTTTCTATTGTGTTAGGTACATTAGCAGCCTATCATCTACGTTTAAATTTGCCATTTTTACCGGTAAGTCCACATTTTAAGGTAGATGAAATCTATGTATATGGCGTTATACCTTTTGTATTCTTAGCTATATTGCTTCTAAATAATGCCTATTCTGTAGTATCTCCGTATTGGGATACTATGAAGAACTTATTCCGTAGCATTACAATCGGTGTCGTTGTATCTATTGTGCTCATGTACACAGGACACGTAATCAACGATGTATCTCGTCTCTTTGTTGTATTTGCCTATGTATTTATGTTGCTCTTTATCTTTAGCTCCCGTTTTATTGTAGGTAAGATTCTTTCTAAGGCCGGATACTTAACGATACCAGTTTTATTAGTTGGTGCAGGTAAAACAGCAGAGCTCGTAAAGAAATCCTTAGATCGCATGCCGATTGCTACGTACAAGATTATTGGTTATGTAGATGATAATCCTAAATCCTCTACTATTGCTAAAGAATATCCATGTTTAGGTGCTTTTTCCGATGTTGAACATGTTATCAAAGATACAGGTGTAAAAACAGTTCTTATTTGTGCACCAGGGTTAGAACCTAAAAAGTTAGTATCTTTGATCAATCGATTGCAATTATTGGTAAAACGAGTAGCCTTTGTGCCTGAGTTATTTGGTTTACCAACAAGTAATATTACGGCTCGTGGCATGATGGAAGAGCAAGCCGTTGTATTGCGCGTACAAAATAACTTGGCTCGCAAGTCTAACCGCATTATGAAGCGCATCTTTGATATTGTAGCTACTGTATGTGGGGGCATATTGATTTTGCCAATACTTGCTATAATAGCTTTGTTAATCTATCTAGATTCTCCAGGTCCTATCGTATTTGGTCATAAGCGCGTTGGACAAGGGGGGAAAGAGTTTTCATGTTATAAGTTTCGATCTATGGTGCCGAATGCACAAGAGGCATTAGAGGTATATTTGAAAGAAAATCCTGCAACTCGTGAGGAATGGGAACATAATTTTAAATTGAAAGATGATCCTCGGGTTACAAGAATTGGTAAATTCCTTCGTAAAACGAGTCTTGATGAATTGCCACAGTTGTGGAATGTTCTAGTTGGCGATATGAGCCTCGTAGGTCCACGTCCTATCGTGCGCGATGAAATCGTGAAATACGGCGATTATATCAACGACTTTTACCTTGTACCACCAGGAATTACCGGTGTATGGCAAGTAAGTGGTCGTAGCGATACTACCTATGAAGAACGGGTGTTAATGGACTCATGGTATGTTCATAACTGGTCCGTGTGGATTGATATTGTATATTTGTTAAAAACAGCATTGGTTGTTGTAAAATTGAAAGGAGCTTATTAATGAAATATAATTATCTAGTTGTTGGGGCAGGCCCATTCGGTGCTGTATTTGCTCATGAGGCGCACAAGCGTGGTAAATCTGTACTTGTTATCGATCGTCGCAATCATATAGCAGGTAATCTATATTGTGAAAGCAAAGACGACATAAACATTCACGTGTATGGTGCGCATATTTTCCATACATCTTTGAAGCATGTGTGGGATTATGTTAATCAATTTGCTGAGTTTAATAACTATGTAAATAGTCCTGTAGCGAACTATAAAGGTGAAATGTACAACTTGCCTTTTAATATGAATACCTTCTCTAAAATGTGGAATATTCGAACCCCAAAAGAGGCACAGGATATCATTACTAAACAACGGGCTGCTATTACAAGTGAACCAAAGAACTTAGAAGAGCAAGCTATTAGCCTTGTAGGTACAGATATTTACGAAAAGCTCATCAAAGGGTATACGGAAAAACAATGGGGCCGCAAATGTACAGAATTGCCAGCTTTCATTATTAAACGCTTACCAGTTCGTTATACATACGATAACAATTACTTTAATGACCGTTTCCAAGGCATTCCTATGGGCGGCTATACGAAGATGATTGAACGCATGTTAGAGGGAATCGAAGTCCGTTTAGGTGTAGACTTCCTCAAACATCGTGATGAATATGAAGCTTTGGCAGATACAATCATCTATACAGGTCCTATTGATGAGTATTTTGATTACTCTGAAGGTGTATTGGAATATCGCGGTTTACACTTTGAAACAGAACGTCTTGAAGAGGAAAATCATCAAGGTGTTGCCGTTGTAAACTATACAGAAGGCGAAATTCCATATACTCGCATCATCGAGCATAAACACTTTGAATTTGGCACACAACCTGTTACATATGTAACCAAAGAATATCCAAAGGATTGGAAAATTGGTGAAGAGGCCTATTATCCAGTGAATGATGTAAAGAATTTAGATCTTTACGCAACATATGTTAAAAAAGCTGAAACGATTTCCAATGTTATCTTTGGTGGTCGTTTAGGGGAATATAAATATTACGATATGGATAAGGTTATTGCTAGCGCCTTATCATTAGTAGAAAAGGAATTAGCATAAGCTCTGATTTTGTCGTAGGTATAAGTTTAACAATCATCACTCATGTAGGAGAGTACTAGTGAATATTAAGATTTTAGTAGCCACCCATAAGCAATATTGGATGCCAGAGGACTCCGTGTACATGCCAATCCATGTAGGTCGAGAAGGCAAGGCTGATATTGGTTATACCGGGGATCATACGGGAGATAATATATCTTCAAAAAATGCAAATTACTGCGAATTGACAGGCCTTTATTGGGCTTGGAAAAACCTTGATGCGGGCTATATAGGTCTCGTCCATTACAGACGTTATTTTACGCGCAAAGAGGTGCGCTCCGTAGAGGATAAAAAGAACCAAATTCTTACAGGAGCGGAATGGGAGAAACTACTTTCACAATATCCTGTAGTAGTAGCGGATAAGCGTAAATATTATATTGAATCTAACCGCTCTCACTATAATAATGCTCATCATAGCGATGGCCTTGATGCGGCAGAGCAAATCATCATTGAAAAATATCCTGAATATAGCGCTGCTTTCACAAAGGTTTGTAATCGCACATGGGCGCACATGTTTAACATGTTCGTTATGCGCCGCGACCTATTTGATCAATATTGTGAATGGATGTTCTCCATTCTGGAGGAAATTGAACATCGCGTCGATATTTCTGACTACGATACATACGAAGCGCGTATTTATGGTTTTGTAAGCGAAATCTTGCTCGACGTATGGATTGAAGCTAATAACATCGACTATAAAGAACAAAATGTATCCTTTATGGAGCCACAAAACTGGATTAAAAAAGGTGGTTTATTCTTAAAACGTAAATTGTTTGGGAGATAATATGAGAAAGATATCTGATGAAGATATGAAGGCCTTGGCGCTCACAATGCTTAAAGATGTAGCTAAGTTTTGTGATGACCATAATATTAAATATTATCTTTGTGGAGGAACCTTGTTAGGCGCTGTTCGCCATAAAGGTTTCATTCCTTGGGATGATGATATTGATATCATGATGCCTAGACCAGATTATCTACGATTTTTAGAATTATATAATGGCACCAATCCTCGTTATGTGGTGAAAGGGATTGAAAATGATGACAGATATTGGCGTCCTTTTGCGAAAGTATTTGATTTAGAAACTGAATTAGATGAACCTATTTATAATGTAAAAGGATTGACCAATCATGTTTTTCTAGATGTATTTCCTGTAGACGGTATCCCTGATGATACAGTTACTAGAATTAAGCGTTTTAGAGAACAAGAAATCCTCAGTAAATTGTGCAGTGCTGCTGTTATGAACTATAAAAGTAGCACCGTCTATGCAGGCAAAATGGATATTAAGAGTAAAATTAAATTATTTATCAGAAATACCATTAAGTTTACACTTATCACACTATTAAAGCCTGTAAGCAGTACCTATCTTTTAAAGCTTGTTAATCGAAATGCTCAGAAAACAGATTATAGAACAGCTAATTATGTAGGTACCATTGTAGATTGCCACTACGGTGCAGCTTGTGAAATGTTGCCTAAAGAAGGCTTTGAAGATGGTGTAAAAGTACCGTTTGAGGATGATGAATTCTGGGCTATGGGCAATTATAAATTGTATTTACAAAATCTATACGGTGATTATATGAAGTTACCGCCTGAAAGTAGCCGCGTAACACACCATGGTTTTGAAGCGTACTGGAAAGATAACTAGAAGGTAGATAGTATGAGTCGAGTATTGAGTCTAGCTGAAATTAAAGAGTTAGAACTTCAAATGTTATCCGTATTTAGTGAATTTTGTGAAGCACATAATCTTACCTATTACTTGTGCGGTGGTACACTATTGGGTGCCATTCGTCACAAAGGCTTTATTCCTTGGGATGACGATATTGATGTATGCATGCCGAGAGCTGACTACGACAAGTTTATAGAGTTGTATAGTCAATCGGATAATAAAATTTATAAGGTTAAATCAAATCAACTACACAACTTTACGGCTCCCTTTGCAAAGCTAGTGGATACTCGTACAGACGTATCTCGCGTATATAGTGATAGTGATCGGACAAAACATTTATGGATTGATATCTTCCCTGTAGATGGCTTGCCTGACAGTATAGAAGAGGTTGCTAATATCTATAAGCGATGCAATCGATATCGGTCTATTTTGAAGTTGACCGACTGCATTCCTGGGGAAGGGAAAAGCAAGATTAAAGCATATTTGAAATATATTTTAAAACCTATGGCTAATTTTTATGGACAAAAGCGATGTGTGAATAACATTGAAGCTGTAGCAGCTGAACATACCTATGAAGCATCAACCTATGTGGGTATCGTTACGAATGGTCTATATGGCGTAGGTGAACGGATGTTGAAATCCGAGTTTGAACAATCCGTTATGGTTGAATTTGAAGGAAAACAGTATCCTACATTCTCTTGTTGGGATAGCTATTTATCTGGTATATACGGCGATTATATGACATTGCCACCAGAGGAAAAACGGGTAACTCATGATTTAACAGTTACCATTAACGAATAGAGGGGAAATTTATGAACATTGGCTTATTAATTGCTGGTGGCGTTGGCCAACGTATGGGACAAGAAATTCCAAAGCAATTCATTAATATTAACGATAAACCGGTTATTATCTATACTTTGGAAGCATTCCAAAACCATCCAGATATCGATGCTATTGCTGTAGTATGTTTAGATGGTTGGCATCATGTACTCGATGTATATGCGAAACAGTTTAATATTACTAAATTAAAATACATCGTTTCTGGTGGTGAAAATGGTCAAGCATCCATCCGCAATGGTGTCTATGAATTAGAAAAACACTTTGGCCCTGATGATATTGTGTTAATCCATGATGCCATTCGTCCTATGGTATCTCAAGAAATTATTTCTGATTGTATCCGCGTTACGAAGGAAAAGGGTAATGCTATTACTGTCATTCCTTGTGCGGAAGCAATGCTTGTATCTGAAAGCCAAACGGACTCTACAGAAATTTATAACCGCGATCACTTAAAAAGAACGCAAACACCGCAAGCTTTCTACATTAAAGACATCTGTGATTTACACAGAGAGGCTATTGAAAAGGGTATCTTAAATTCCGTTGCTTCCTGTACATTGATGGTAGAACTCGGCAAAGAAGTATACTTCTCTAAAGGTTCTGAAAAGAACGTAAAATTAACAACTGTTGAAGATCTTGATATCTTCAAGGCTTTATTAACATTAAAACGCTCTGAATGGTTGAGATAATATGAACACTCTATGGAACTCTGACGCTTATCAAGCAGATTTAGCGACAACTGCATCAAATATCGTACACCTTGAACGATTAAAAGATACATCGATACTCATTACAGGTGCTACGGGTCTCATTGGGTCATACCTAATCGATACCTTGTTATATGTAAATGCAACGTATCAATTAGGTATGACTATCTATGGATGTGGTAGAAATGTACCGGCCTTGGAGCAGCAGTTTCCATATGGTGGCGATTCCTTGCAATTCATTCAATACGATGTGAATCAAGATTGTAGTCAGCTAGACATAAAATCCTTAGATTATATCGTTCACGCAGCGAGCAATGCCCATCCAGCAACCATTTATAATGATCCCGTAGGTACTATTACGGCCAATGTACAAGGCACTAAATACCTACTGGACTTAGCAAAACGATTTACTTCTTGTCGCTTATTATTCATCTCATCTGGTGAAATCTATGGTGTAGGCAATGGGAATCCTTTTACAGAGGACTATGCAGGCTACATTGATATTACGACTGCTAGATCTTGTTATCCTATAAGTAAACGATGTGCAGAAAACCTCTGTGTTTCCTATCATGAACAATACCAAGTAGATACGGTGATTGCTCGATTATGCCATACCTTTGGGGCTAATAATCTAGAGAGAGATTCCCGTGCATCTGCGCAGTTTATGAAAACGGCTATCCAAGGGGAGGATATTGTTTTAAATAGTACGGGCGGTGCTATCCGTTCCTACTCGTATATTTCCGATTCTGTATCGGGTATTCTCTCTGTTCTCACTGCTGGTGAAAGCGCCAACGCGTACAATATTTCTAACGGTAGTGAAATTGCCATCAGTGAGTTAGCGGAAGAGATAGGGCGCATCGCTAATGTAAACGTGACCTATAATATTACAAACGCTCAAGCGAGCCCATTCTCCTATGCCGTACTAGATAATACTAAACTTAAGAACCTAGGGTGGTCACCAAAGTTTACCGTACCATCTGGTTTAGAACATACTTTTAACGTTGCTAGTAGTTGTAAGGGGAGCGATGCGTAATGAAACAAACAGTAGGTGTACTCGTTCAATCCCTTGAAACACTGGGTGGTGGTGAACGAGTTGCCGTTAATCTATGTAATGCATTAGAGCCCATTTTCGATATACGTCTCATTCAGTTTTATGAAAATGAGTCGGTGTATCCTGTGTTACCTACTATACAGACCTATTATGTAGATAAGACAAAGGGTAAGTTGCGTCATAAGTTTTTCAGCTATGCTTCTAAATTGAGGTCTTTGATCAAAGACTTAGAGCTTGATGTATTAATCGTGGTAGGCAAGTTCTCATGGCCTATTATTGCCATGTTGAGTACATTAGGCTTATCGGTGAAGGTAGTTTTCTGGGAGCAAGGAACGCTTGAAGCCGCACAGTATGTGAGGAATACCTTAAAAAAGAAGCTCTTTGGCAGCTTTCAACAAAAATGTATTAATTATCGGTCCGATGTTATCGTTACCTTAACGGATAAGGAGCGCCTCAATTATGGCCAAAAATTCAGTGAAACAAAGGATAAGGTTGTATCCATTTACAATTTCATTGATACTAATCAGCCCTTGCCAACCTATGCCAGTGATTCGAGAGAGATCATTAGCGTAGGTCGCATCGATTATGCAAAGGGCTATGAATATCTCATTGATGTGGCGAGCCGTGTCATGCCGAATCATCCGGATTGGCAATGGCATATCTATGGGACGGGCAATACAAATTATACGGCCTCCTTGCAACAAAAAATCGATGATCTAGGTTTGATGAAACAAGTCATCTTAAAGGGCAGTCATAATCATATTTTAGATATATATAGTCAGTACTCCTTCCTAGTGTTTACATCTAGATTTGAAGGGTTCGGACTCGTTCTATTAGAGGCTATGCTAAAAGGCTTACCTCTGGTGAGCTTTGATATATACTCAGGTCCATCTGATATGATTCATAATGGACAAAATGGCTATCTCGTAGCACCATTTGATATTAATGCTATGGCTAGTCATGTAGATGAGTTAATCCATAGTCGAGAGTTACGAATGCACATGCATGACCATGCGCATGATCATATAGTTGAGTTTTCTGAAGAGGCTATTATAGAAAAATGGATTTCACTCATACATAGTCTATCTTCACATTGAGAGGGTATACATGAATACTAAAATAAGAGACAGCTTATTCGCCTGTATGGTGGTAACTGTATTGTTTACGAATATACCTAACTTTATGCAAATCAATTTTCTCTTTGGCAGCTTTAGTCGAAGATTGACAGTTGTCTTTGTTTGTATTGGTTTGTTATACACCGTATATTTAGCGATTAAAAAGAAAATGGAGTTCCATCATTTTCAGACCTTTAAGCGTTTTTCCATAGTGTATTTGCTATATATTTTAGTTTCACTGGTGTATGGGCTATATCAATATCCCTATTATGATGCGGTCATCAATGGCCCTGTTCAACAAATTGAAAAGCTGCCAGCCGTTATGGATTGGCTACAAGCACATAATATACAGCTCAATCAGTCATTTGTTGTAGGCGCTTGGATGATTGTACGATTTATCAAGAATACAATATTAGAGTACGTATTTACCTTTGGCGCTGCCTATATGGTATTCAATTGGTACTTTAAGGATTGGCGTAAAGCTGTATCCTTAGTCTTGAAATCGGTGCTAGTTTCTGTGCTATTGATACTAGGTTATAACTGCATTGAACTTGCTTATTTGGGACATATTCCATGGGGTGAAAAGGTTTTATCCGCTATTAATCCGTATATTCATGAAATCAAAAATGGTGGGACTTGGTATCCTCCATTGCTTTGGAAGAACCAAATGCGCTCTCTTTTTGCAGAGCCTTCTTACTACGGGATTTATGCTACCTTTGCACTACCGTTCTTATGGTATGCTTTCATCAAAAAATTGAAGAACCCATATATAATGGGCCTTATTATCTGTTTATTTACCTTTGGCATCTTTTTAACAAAGGCGAGAACAGCTACTGTACTGTTCCTGGCTGAGTTAGTGCTCTTGTCGATGTATTTGTTATATACGAGAAACAAGGCGTACATCTATAAGGGTGGTGCTATCTTATTACTCACGGTCGTAGGATTCATTGGATCTGTTGGATTTATCAATTATGCTATGCCCACAAAGGCACCTGCTAAGAATGCATCCATTGAAAGTATGACTAAGTCCTACGTAGATAATAATGTTACGTCTGTTGCCTCTGCATCTGGTCGTAGCAATCGATCTCGTTTTGCTATTATGAAAGCTTCCTTTAATATCGGTAAAGACCATCCAGTTCTCGGCGTTGGTAAGGGGCTCAAGAATGCATATGTTACGGATTATTTGACTGATGAGGATAAGAAAATCAATGAGGTCCGCAATTGGGTTTTAGAACAGCAAGATAAGGGGATTCTAAAAAGTGGTTACCCTGCGCTTGGTGAATATGTTACAAGATTTGCAGAGCAAGGGATTGTAGGTGTTCTCTTATTTGTAGTTCCTGCGGGCATACTCGTATGGGGATTGCTCAAACGAGCTAAATCCGATACGAATGATTTAGTATATATTACGGTATGTATATCAACTATGGGTCTATTAATTGCTGCCGTAGGAGATAATATTGATATTACCTACGCCTATTGGTTACTATTAGGTTTAGGATTTGCAATTTGTAAAGGTTCAGACGAACATGAACAACAAAACGTGTGATAATAGATTCTTTCATCAATCATTAGTAGATACAAATGTATTGGTAGTAGTACCGCATCAAGACGATGAAATCAACTTGATGCGGGATTTACTCGTATCATTACAGAACTGTAAGGCTACTGTATACGTAGCGTATACCACAAATGGTGACTACTCAGTGCCTGCCAATGTACGGTATCAAGAGGCTATTGAGTCATTAAGAATATTAGGGGTTCCTAAAGAACAAATTATCTTCTTGGGCTATGGGGACTCCTTCAATACTGCTCCGAATCGACATATTTTCTATGCTGATTCGGAGCCATCTGTATCTAATGCTGGTTATAGCGAAACCTATGGTGCAGAAGGTATTAAGGAGCTCGTATATCAAGTTATAGGGCATCATCACGAGTATCTCAAGGATAACTATATAGCTGATATGGAGTTATTGTTGGAAGAAATCAATCCGGCTATTATCTTTGGTATTGATTACGATACGCATCCTGATCACAGGATGTTATCCTTAGGATTAGATAGGGCATTACGAAATATGCGAGCCAAGGATTCATCCTTTAAGCCTGTAGTTTACAAAGGCTTTGCTTATGTAACGGCCTTTCATAGCTATCCTGATTTTTATGATTCCATCAATCTAGCATCTATTAAGGAGCCTCGTGAGCCTCATACGTATCATTACTTTGGGGACCGCGATGTATATGGTTCGTCTATCTATCAGTGGTCAAATCGCGTTAGATTTCCTGTCACAGAACGTAACCGTGGCCCATTTTTATGGAATAGTCCATTATTTAAAGCCATCAAGGCCCATACATCTCAGTCCTTTGGCTTTAAAGCGACAGCGGTTATGAATAGTGATATCGTATTTTGGCAACGGAGAACGGATTCTATCGATTATGATGCACAGTTAGAGGTTTCGTCTAACTCAGATATAAAGGATAGACTCGTTGATTTCAAGCTCTTTGATATTTCAGATATCAATAGCCTTGAACCTGTGCTCGATACCTTAGCCTGGACATCTAGTAAGAACGATACACAGCCATCGATTCAATTAACATGGAATAATGCACAAGACATTCGCCAAATCGTGTTGTATAGCGCTATCGATTTTGATGAGCCATCTATAGAATGCAGTGTGTATATAGATAATCAAGAGGTAGGTAGGGCAATAGTGCCACTAAAGGGACAGCCTTTAGTTATTACCTTAGATAGGACGTACCATGCAGATCAGATGTGTATAGTCTTTGATGGACCTATTGCGCTAGCAGAGATAGAGGTATATGAAACGACTTTACAGGCTAATCCGATTCAATCGTTCATAAAAATCATGAAAGACGATGATTTTATCTACGATTATTATATGGATGATGAAAAACAGTATCTACACTTTTCTTTATATACCTATATGGCTGACGCTAATGATGTTACACTCTCCATTGATGGTGAAAGCACCATCGAGCAGGATGGTGATGGTTATATGATTCGCTTTAGTCGATCCGCTAGAGAAGTTATTGTACGAGCTACTCTTAATGGCAATGAAGCGTGTTATGACCAAGTTGTCATTAAGAGGGTATCTAAGCAGGCTCTTGGTATTCGTAAACGGTTACAACAACTGGACAAGTATGCTAATCTATTCTTCTTGCGGTTGCGACGGAAATGGTACCATCTCTTCCAAAAACCATAAGCCTATACATTGGCATAGAAATACCCCCTACCATTAGTTCTGTTTATATAGACCTTATTAGGGTCTATAGAGTTTATGGCAGGGGGTTTTAGTATAGTTATTTCATTATCTATTGAATGAGTAGCTTATTTTTGGCCATAGTAAGCATCTTTACCATGTTTACGTAAGAAATGCTTGTCTAATAAATCTTGTTGGATATGGGAAATATTAGGAGCCAATGTTTTCGTGTAGTATGCTATTTTAGCTACTTCTTCTAGGATAACAGCCTTTTTTACGGCCTTGGTTGGTGTCGTATCCCATGCAAAAGGACCATGAGAATGAACGAGTACACCTGGTACATCGGTCATGGAAATATTTCTACTTTTAAAGGTATCTACAATGACAGCACCCGTATTCCATTCATAATCATTTTTTATTTCCTCAGTTGTCATAGGACGTGTGCATGGAATAGCTCCATAGAAGTCGTCACTATGTGTGGTGCCTAGTGCAGGGATATCCATATGAGCTTGGGCCCAACCTGTAGCGAAGGAGGAGTGGGTGTGAACAACACCGCCGATATCTTCGCAAGCTAAGTACAATTGACGGTGTGTTTCTGTATCAGAAGATGGATTGAGCTTACCCTCTACAGTTTTACCTGTTTCGAGATCGACTACGACCATATTCTCTGGTTTCATTACTTCGTACTCTACGCCAGATGGCTTGATAACGAGTAAGCCTGACTCTCTATCGATACCGGACACATTACCCCATGTGAATGTTACAATGTTATATTTTGGCAACATCATGTTGGCTTTATAAACTTCTAATTTTAATTCTTCTAACATATAGTTCCCCTTTATATGCGACTATGAATCTTTACCCTAAGTGTAGCAGAGAAATATGAGTGTAGCAAGGTTATTGAGCTACTAATATATGGTAAAATATAGATATCTAAGGAGTGGTTACATGAGGATTGAATCGGCTATAAGAAATGCGAAGTCCACACTGCTTGTATATGGCATCAACATGCTATTGCAGTTCTGTATTCGCTTAACCTTCTTATACTACTTAACAATTGAATACGTAGGTCTCAATGGTCTCTTTGATAATATCTTATCCGTTTTATCGCTCACCGAATTGGGAATCGGTCCTGCCATTGTATGTACCTTATATGGACCACTAGCTAGGAATGATATCAAGGCTGTCCAGTCTATTATGAAAGTCTTTAAACGGGCTTATATCATCATAGGTGTACTCATCATAGCCATAGGTTTTTCCATATCGCCGTGGCTCTATAATTTCATTAAGTCACCGCCAAATATTCCAGATTTGACGTGGTTCTATTTATTCTTCGTTATCGATACAGGGATTAGCTATTTCTATTCCTATAATAGAAATCTATTAATTGCAGACCAAAAGCAATACATCATCAATAATGTACGCGGTTTGGTGCAAGTAGTAGGGGGTATATTACAAGTTATCTCTTTGGTGTTATTCCAAAGTTTTTGGTCTTATATCTTAATCCGTATCGGAATGACTTTAACCGAAAATATTATTGTCACACGCCGCACACAGCACATTTATCCATATATCACTGAGAGTGGTATAGAACCTCTTGCCCCTGAGATTAAGGGTCAAATTATTGGCAATGTGAAAGCCTTAGTTCTCCATAAAATTGGGGGCATTGCCGTATTTAGTAGCGCCAATATTATACTTTCAAAATTCGTAGGCCTTACAGCAGTTGGTTTCTTTAGTAACTACTATTTACTCATCAATGCTGTCATGCGCCTATCCGATCAAGTGTTCAACTCCCTTAAGGCCAGCGTAGGCAATCTAAATGCCTTAGCCGATAATGAGCGTAAGCTAGATGTATTCCATCAACTCTTCTTTATAACAGGGACATTGGCATACATTATTAGTTTGAATATGTATTTCTTTATCAATCCATTCATTGAACTCTGGCTTGGTAAAGCATATCTTCTATCTAATACGATTGTATTATTGATGGCTATCAATTTTTATCTTACCTACATGAGAAAAAGTGCACTCGTATTTATAGATTCTATGGGGCTATTCGTTCATAACAAGTTTATGCCTATCTGTGAAGCGACCCTCATCATATCCAGTGGTATTTTCTTGGTACAACGGTACGAGATTATAGGTATACTGTTAGCCATGATCTTAACGACCTTGTGTATGCCGTTTATCGTAGAACCGTACATATTGTTCAAACATGGCTTGCGCGGTTCTATTGTTACCTACTATGTAACCTATTTAAAATACGTTATCCTATTAGTCGTTGTGGGCTCGCTCATACAATATGGGCTCATGCAGTTCGACATAAGTAACAACGTATTAACCCTTGTCATCCGACTCATCCTTATCAATATAATCTGTATAGGTATATGGTGTGCCGTATGGTGGCGAAACACATACTTTAAGTCCTTTAGGGAAAAAATTATGAAAAAGCTGTTTTAAATGAGATTATATTTATGATTTATAAGGGGATATTTAGTTTATCAATTAATATAAAGAGTATTAATATGAGAGGGAATATATGAATAGATTTTATAAAACTGCTTTTAATATACTATTAATTTTCTTATTAAGTCTTGCTATAGGTGTTATTGCTTTATTTAGCACGTATCAAATCCCTACAGAGTCAATAAAACATCATATTCAGCAGAGTCAGTCTATTTATGAGAAAGAAGGATTATATCCTCATGTTCTCACAATTAATAAAAAAAGCTTTGAGTTAGATAATTTTACTGATGTTATAATGCTACGAAATGCAGTTTATCCTAAAGATAATAATGGTATGTGGAATGCGATGTTAATTCCTAAACATTCTTATGAAGGTAATCAAATAGACATTTTAATAAAAGCTATTAATGATACACCTAACCCAACTACTGAAATGTATGCTAGATACTGGCATGGTTATCTTGTATTTTTAAAACCATTACTATATATCACTAATGTACAGAATATTAGAGTCATAAATAGTTTTATGCAAATTATATTAACTATTTATATTATTATACTAATATGGAAGAAACTTGGTAGAGGATATGCTATTTCTTATCTTTGTATGTATGGTGCATTAAATCCTCTTGCACTTGGTATATCATTTCAATATTCTACGATGTATTATATTATGTCTATTTCTTCTATAATATTGCTTTATGGATGGTCTTATTGGCGAGAGGAAAATAGATATATTTATCTATTTTTCCTGTCTGGTATTGCAACAGCTTATTTTGATTTATTAACATATCCAATGGTCTCTTTAGGAGTACCATTAATTATATTTATTTGTTTACAATATCATGATGGAATCGTATGCTCTATAAAAAAAATGGGTACCCAGCTTATTGCCCTAATTGTTATTTGGGGAATAGGATATAGTGCGATGTACATTGGCAAGTGGATTACAGCTGAAGTGATAACAGGATATGATGTCATTGATAATGCTCAAAAACAATTAGAGCATCGTATGTCACATGTTGGAAGTGATAATTTATCTGCGGCTAAACAAATTACTTTAATAAGTACTATTTTTATTAATTTAAGAGCATTATTAGGAAATTATTTTATTATTCCAGTTTTACTTGCTTTTATCACAAGTATTGGTATAGGAGTATGGAATTATACTCCTATAATAAAACATCATTTATATTCTGAACACAGATCATCATATATAAAATACTTACTACTATTAGGATTAATTAGTTTATTACCATTTATGTGGTATATAGCATTCCAAAATCATTCATATGTACATAATTTCTTTACATATCGTGAATTAGTCATTTTTATATTTGGTATTGGGTGCCTAATAACAACTGCTCTAAAGCGTAACTATTAATGATTGTAGGTATTGAATATTAGTTTGCTTATACAATGAATAATTGTAAATAGGAGAATAAAAGATATGTTAAGAGATAATAAAATTGCGGTATTGATTCCTTGTTATAATGAGGAAATAACAATAGAAAAAGTTATTGAAGATTATCGTGCAGCGTTACCTGATGCTGATATTTATGTATATGATAATAATTCAACAGATGAGACAGCCATAATAGCAGAAAAGGCAGGAGCTATTGTTCGTTATGAGTATCGTCAAGGAAAAGGTAATGTTATTCGATCAATGTTTAGAGAGATAGAAGCTGATTGCTATCTTATGATTGATGGTGATGATACATATCCAGCTGAGTCTGCACAAGCATTATGTAATTTAGTATTAAGTGGAAAAGCTGATATGGTAATTGGTGATAGATTATCATCTACATATTTCCAGGAAAATAAACGACCATTTCATAATTTAGGTAATGAATTAGTTCGAAATAGCATCAATTTACTATGGCATCCTTCTAAACCGATTTTAGATGTTATGACTGGATATCGTGCATTTAGTCCTATTTTCGTAAAAACATTTCCGATATTATCTGAAGGGTTTGAGATTGAAACTGAAATGACGATTCATGCATTAGATAAAAATCTTATGATTGAATCAATCCCAGTACAATATAAAGATAGACCTGATGGAAGTGAATCTAAATTAAATACTTACTCAGATGGTATGAAAGTATTATTAACAATCTTTAACTTGTATAGAGATTATAAGCCATTACGTTTCTTTGGACTTATTACTATTTTATGTACTATTCTTTCTATAATTTTATTTGTACCAGTTTTTATAGAATATATTGAAACTGGATTTGTACCACGGTTCCCAACATTAATAACTAGTGCATTTATTATGTTAGTTGGTTTGCTATCATTTGTTTGTGGCCTTATTTTAGATACAAATGCTAAGAATAGTCGTAAAAATATTGAGATTCAAATGAATCTAATTCATTTGTTGATGAATAAATAATGGTCTTGATATGAAATTATTACAGTATCTTGAAATGATAAGGTTTATAATTGTTGGTGTAATAACATTTGTTGTAGATTATGGCTTGTTATATATATGTACTGAATATATAGGGCTTTACTATATGTATTCTACTGCTATTGCTTTTATTGTAGCTGTAATATTTAATTACTGGCTATGTGTTGTTTATGTTTTTACAAATATACAAAGACAAACATCAAAACAGGCTTTACTTTTTGTTGGTTCTAGTGTAGTTGGTCTTGGACTTAATCAGATTTGTATGTGGTTTTTTGTAGAAATATTTGGCATATATTATATGTTAGCTAAAATAATCTCCATAATTATCGTTATGGCTTGGAACTATATTATGAAACGTAAGGCCGTATTGGGTGAATAGTTTTATATTGTGGAGTAGAAATAGAAAGAATTTAATTGAAGACAGTAGTTGTAAGAGGTAAGATTCATTCAACTATTGTCTTTTTTTATTATATGACTTTTCACAGATTAGAATAATGAGACATCTTTCGTTAATTTTCTAGATTTTATGCTCATCTTAATGATTATTAATATTTATATGCTATACTGACGATGTTTAGTATGAAAGTATGAATTCCATGGTGTGTAAAAGGGAATTGATAGGGAGTAATCTTCACTTTCAAAGGCCAAAATAACATTACTCGTTACGAAATGGCGCAAATGATTGCAAAAGCTATGGCGAACCAGGATCGTGCCAATGCAGAGCAACAGGCTATGATTAATCGCTTGGCTGATGAATTCTCTAATGAACTGAATAATTTGGGCGTTCGTGTGGCTCGTTTAGAAGACCGCGTAGGTAATGTAAAGGTAACTGGCGATGTACGTCTTCGTTATCTTGGCTCCCAAGAAAAAGATGGTAAATTCGTAAACGATGGTACGAATATGCGTGGCCTAGATTATAGTAAAGGTTCCCAATTCGATGTGCGCGCTCGTTTACAATTCAATGCAAAGGTTAATGATCGCACTGACGTTGTAGTCCGTACTACAACAGGTAATATGGAACTAGGTGATTCTTTTCAAACATCCTCTTCTGGTTCAGCCCTTCGCGATAGACCAACAAATATTCATTTCGACCGTGCTTATGTAAATCATAAATTTGGTGAACGCGTATCTGTGAAAGCAGGTCGTTTCAATCAAATGATCGGCAATGGCTTGATTTATGACGATGGCTTTGACGGTGTTCAATTCAACGCAGGCAATCATAAGCTTAATTTCCAAGCAGCATATGGTTATGGTATTGAGGGTGGTTTTGCTACTGATATATATGGTCAAAACTCCATCGATAAAAACGGAAACTTTACCATGGTCTATACAGGTTTAAAAGGTCAACTTAACGACCATGTAAACCTCGGTGGTTTCTATACACGTGTAAATAAACGCGTAAATGGCGAAGCTAAAAATATGTACGGCTTCAGTTCTGACTTGAATTTTGATAAAGTTTGGGTTGGCGGCGAATGGGTGAAAGTAGCTAGCGTATCTAATGGTACAGCTTGGTCTGCTGGCCTTGGCTATGGTGATTATAAAATCTCTAAACGCGGTACATGGGATGTAAAAGCGCAATACTTCAACTTTGGCGATAACATTGCCCTTCAATCCTCTCGTTGGGAAGTACCATATGATGCGACAAACCGTTATTATGACCCTAACTTCCATGGCGGTCCAGCTTATGTTACTAGCTACCGTGGTTACCGAGGTTGGTTGGCAACAGCTCACTATGCGTTGCAAGACAATGTAGGCGTAACAGGCTACTATGGCTTCAATAATAAAACAAATAAGAGCATCGGTGACAACGATAAACTTCCTAACTACTACCGTGTAGATCTTAACTACCAATTCTAATACCTAAGTAAGTAGAATCATAATAAAAGACAGCTGATTGAAGCAGCTGTCTTTTTTATGCGTAAAATTTGTTATGACGTTCTCATATATGGCTTATTTAATGCGAATTTCACCGTTTTTTGGTATAATAAACAAATATTCCAACGATAAA
>OBVJ01000407.1_pt1 | contig 19990 bp, 17 predicted proteins | sample 1495071 | NCBI WGS metagenome assembly OBVJ01 (sample SAMEA2579985, study PRJEB22360) | human gut metagenome | reverse complement strand
ATGTAGCTGATGGACACTTGAACTGCATGCTCATCCAACGCAGTGGCGATATGGGTCTTGGTGTTCCATTCAATACCGCTCAATATGCAGCATTACAATGTATGATCGCTCAAGTAACAGGTCTTAAACCTGGTAAATTTACTCATGTTATTAACAATGCTCACGTGTATGAAAACCACGTAGAAGCATTGCGTGAACAATTAGCACGCCGCAATCAAGCGTTGCCAGCGCCAAAAATTGTAGTAAATCCAGACGTGAAAGACTTCTATGATTTCACACCAGAGGACGTTACATTAGATGGCTATGAACATCTAGGTAAATTGTCCATGACTGTTGCTGTATAGCATTGTATTCATGACCATTGCTAAAGCGCATAATATGTACAGCTGTTGCCATTTAATATTATGTTCGTGACCATTGCTAAATAGTATTACAATTATGACTGTTACCATATAGTATGAATCGAAAGAGGGCAGTATGTTAGCATTAATCGTAGCCGTAGCACATAATCGTGTCATCGGTAAAGATAATACCTTGATTTGGCACTTGCCGAATGATTTGAAATTCTTTAAAGAAAAAACTACAGGTCATGTCATCATTATGGGCCGTAAGACCTTTGAAAGCTTGCCGTTCTTATTGCCAAATCGTGAGCACTGGGTGATTACTCGTGATAAGGGCTTTGATGCGCCAGAAGGGGTTAAGATATTCCATAGTCCTGAGGCGGCTGCAGAAGCAGCACGTGCTCTTGATGCGGCCTATGTCATTGGTGGTGCTCAAGTATATGAGGCTTTCTTGCCTTACGTGGATACGATGTACATTACAGAAGTAGACCACGAATTTGAAGGGGATGCATTTTTCCCAGAGTTTCCAGAGGAGGCTTTCACCATTGAATCCGTAGTAGACGGCGCGGTGGATGAAAAGAACAAATATCCTCATCGTTTTGTAACCTATCGCAGAAAGGCATCTAAATGAGTGAAAGAATGTTTGCCATTATTGGCAGTGAATTAAATGTTAAGCCAAAGCAGGTGCAAGCTGCCGTAGAATTATTGGACGAAGGCAATACGGTGCCATTTATTGCGCGTTACCGTAAAGAGGTAACAGGCGAATTACAAGATGAGCAATTGCGCACCATTGAAGAACGCATTAAATATTTGCGCAATTTGGAGACACGTCGTCAAGAGATCATTGCCTCTATTACAGAGCAAGAAAAGATGACCGACGAGTTGATGAAAGCCTTAGAGGCTGCCACAAAGCTTCAAGAATTAGAAGATTTGTATTTACCATACCGTCCTAAGAAACGTACGCGCGCCATGATTGCCCGTGAACGAGGCTTAGAGCCGTTGGCGGAAATGATCCTTAATGATACGGTTACCTCTGGTGATCCATTAGAGATTGCAAAAGAATTTGTAACGGAAGAGGTGCCAACCCCAGAAGACGCTATTCAAGGTGCATCTGATATCGTAGCGGAAATCGTTAGTGATAGTGCTGACTTCCGTGCGTACTTGCGTAAAAAGATGTGGAACGAAGGCTTTATTCAAGCTGAATTGGCTGGTGATGAAGAGTTACAACAACAATTCTTGCAATATGCAGAATATGCGGAGCCTGTCCGTCAAATGCCGTCTCACCGTATCTTGGCGGTTAATCGCGGTGAAAAATTAGGGGCCTTAAAATTAGCCCTTACCGTACCAGGTGATACATATGTAGCGTACATGGTGCAAAAGTTAGAGAAAAATCCAAAGTCTATCTTCGCAGACTATAAAGCAGCGGCCGTAGCAGATGCGTACAAACGTTTAATTTTCCCTGCTTTAGAGCGTGATATCCGCAATGAGTTGACGGAAAATGCGGATGAGCAAGCTATCAAGGTGTTCGGTGTAAACCTTAAGAACCTATTGTTACAACCACCTTTGGCAGGCCATGTTATTATGGGACTTGACCCAGGTTACCGTACAGGGTGTAAGATGGCCATCATCGATCAACAAGGTAATGTGCTAGATTATGGTGCCTACTATTTAACAAATAGTGAAAAGCTTCGCAAGGAAGCACAAAAGGTATTGGCTGATAAAATCCGTAAGTTCAAAGTTACCCTCTTATCCATTGGTAATGGTACTGCATCCTACGAAACAGAGCAGTTTGCATCTACTATGATTGAAGAGGAGAAATTAGATTGTCACTACATTATCACCAATGAAGCAGGCGCATCTGTATATTCTGCTTCTAAATTGGCTATCGATGAATTACCAGATTTAGACGTAACCATACGCGGTGCCGTATCCATTGCACGGCGTGTGCAAGATCCATTGGCTGAATCCGTTAAAATTGATCCTAAATCTATCGGTGTAGGTCAATACCAACATGACGTAAATCAAAAACAATTGACTCATACTTTAGATCAAGTGGTTGAAACCGTAGTAAACCACGTTGGGGTAGAGCTTAATACAGCATCTCCAGCTATCTTACAACATATTGCAGGTATTTCTAGTACGGTGGCTAAAAACATCGTTGCGTACCGTCAAGAGAATGGCGTATTTAAAAGTCGTAAGGAATTGCTAGAAGTACCTCGTCTAGGTCCCGCAGCGTTCACACAATGTGCGGGCTTCCTTCGCTTGCAACACGGTAAAAATCCATTAGATAATACATCTGTCCATCCTGAGTCCTATGAATTGGCAGAACGCATTATTGGTGAATTAGGCTTTACCTTAAAAGATTTGCAAGATAAGGCGCAACTAGAAGCGTTACAAGTGAAATTACCGCTTGTAGATGCCGGAAAAATGGCTGCAAAACTTGATGCAGGGGTACCGACTGTACGAGATATCTTAGGGGCTTTGGCAAAACCAGGTCGTGATCCTCGTGAAGATTTGCCTGCACCACTTACTAGAAAACATGTAGTAAGCCTTGAAGATATTCAAGTTGGAACTGTTGTAAAAGGTACTGTTCACAACGTAGTTGATTTTGGTGCCTTTGTAGACTTTGGTCTTAAAACTAATGGTCTTTTACATCGTAGTGAACTCTGTAACAGTCGCCAACATCCATCTGATGTGCTGGCTGTAGGCGATATCATTGAAGCTCAAATTATTTCTGTTGATGTAAAACGCAATCGTATCGGTTTATCTGTAAAAGCATTACAACCAGAAAAGCCAAAGAATAACGATAATAACCGAAACAGAAATAACAACGGACAACGTCGAAACAACGATCGTAATAATAACCGAAACAATAACCGTAACAATGGTGGTCGACAAAACAATTAGTATCAATTGAATTATATTATTGAGAAATACTCTTGACTAAAAGTCATTGTACACAAAACCGCACTCTCTATGGATTTTGAGGGTGCGGTTTTTCTATATAACTTAAAACTATGTATAATAATGCAGAACAGATATATCGAAAATGATATATCTGATTGAAATATTTAGATATAAGGCGTATGATTAAATCACAGAGGAAATCTTCCTCAATCTATATTCCTACATAGGAGGTAATGCTATGAGCTTGAACCTTAAAGAAAGATATGGACTTTTAATTAATAATGAATGGGTAGCTGCATCTGACGGCGCTGAATTTAATGTATATAACCCTGCTAATGGCGAACAACTCGCTATTTGTGCAGAGGCTACGAAAGACGATGTTGATAAAGCGGTAGACGCTGCAACAGAAGCTTTTAAAACTTGGAAAACAGTATCTCAAATAGAGCGCGCTGATTACTTGTTAAAAATTGCTGACGCTATTGATGCGCATAAAGAGTACTTGGCACAAGTTGAAACATATGACAATGGTAAACCAATCCGTGAAACTTTGAACGTAGATATTCCACTTGGTGCTGACCATTTCCGTTACTTCGCTGGTGTACTTCGTTCCGAAGAAGGCTCTGCACAAGTATTTGATGAAAATACCTTGAGCCTCATCGTGCGTGAACCAATTGGCGTTGTAGGTCAAGTGGTGCCTTGGAACTTCCCATTCCTAATGGCAGCTTGGAAATTGGCACCAGCTCTTGCAGCAGGTTGTACGGTTGTAATTAACCCTTCTAGCCATACATCCCTTAGCCTTTTAGTATTGGGCGATATTTTGAAAGAAATCTTGCCTCCAGGCGTTGTAAATATCGTAACTGGTAAAGGCTCTAAATCTGGTCAATATATCCTTGATCATCCTGGCTTCAGCAAGCTTGCTTTCACAGGCTCTACAGAAGTAGGTCTTGATGTATATAAAGCAGCATCTGAACGCTTGATTCCTGCTACATTGGAATTAGGTGGTAAATCTGCGAATATCTTCTTTGAAGATGCAAACTGGAAACAAGCTCTTGATGGAGCAATGCTCGGCATCCTCTTCAACCAAGGTCAAGTATGCTGCGCAGGTTCCCGTATCTTCGTACAAGATACAATTTACGATAAATTCGTAGCTGAACTTTCCGCATTATTTGATAAGGTAAAAGTTGGTTTGCCTTGGGAAGAATCTACACAACTAGGCTCCTTGATTTATGAAGCTCAAGTTGAGAAAGTACTTAGCTATGTAGAACTTGCTAAAGAAGAAGGCGCTCGCATTGCGGCTGGTGGTGTACGTGTTACTGATGGCGAACTTGGTAAAGGTTGCTTCATTAGACCTACACTTATCGTAGATGCTACAAATGATATGCGCGTAGCTCGCGAAGAAATCTTTGGCCCTGTAGCGGTTGTTATTAAATTCCACAGCGAAGAAGAAGTGATCGAACAAGCCAACGATAGCCTATACGGCCTTGGCGGTGGTGTATTCACTCAAAACCTTAACCGAGCTATCCGCGTAGCTCGTGCAATCGAAACAGGTCGTATGTGGGTAAATACATATAACTCCATCCCAGCAGGTGCACCATTTGGTGGTTACAAACAATCTGGTATCGGCCGTGAAACTCACAAAGTTATCCTTGAACACTACACTCAAATGAAAAACATCATTATTAACTTGAGCGATAAACCATCTGGTTTCTACGACTTAGATTAATAAAATACAAATCTCCTATAAACTATAACAATGAGGCACCTCTTTGGAGGTGCCTTTTTTGTACTTAACAAGCCTATTATCTGTGAAAATATACGGTATGTTATAATTTAGATTATGTAAATGTGTATTGTAAAAGAGCGTAGAGAGATAATGAGCAAATTTGAAATGTTAGGATATTTTTTTGTTTTTGTATCTATGTCGTTATCTATGGGATTATATAAACTTGAGATTCGTAATCATCCAATTGATAAAAAACATGAATATATAAAAAAACATAGGATTTTTGGTGATTTAACAAAGTATTTATCCATAATTTCTATAATAAGTTTAGTGATATTAAATTTTAAAATCTTAATAGATAAAGATTATAACTTTATAGTGAATTATGGCAGTATTTGGTTGTTTTTCTTCTTTTTCACAATGCTTACAGGGTTTTGCCAGAAGCGAGACAGCATATATTTTAAACGGAGTCTTATTGCTATAGTTTCTGTGTTGTTTGGTATGATCGTGTTTGCCTATGCATTTAGGCAGGTACTATTTTAAATAGGAAATATGCCAATTCGGATTCTAAGAATATAAGTATTGTTTTGAGAGGGCGATTATGAATTTTAGGAGCGTACTTAAATGGATTGGTTATATTGTTGGCATAGTTGTAGTGCTTTATATCCTCATATTGGGCGTATTGATATATTTCTTGGCAAGTGGAGACTTTAAAAATAGTCTGATTTATTTAAGTGAACTTCAGGAGAATGGATTATATTATGGCAACGAAAACCGTAAGATTGCTGATAATGTAGTTGCTGTTCATGAGGTGGATAATAAACTTTATTATATAACTTTAGACGGTATTGGTATTTTTGATGAAAATGTAAGTTTGCTAGATGCTTGGAATAAAGATATTAATAAATATAACACTTTCATTCCTCGAATAGATGCTAAAGAAACACAATTTAATGTAAGGCTTGATGAGTTATATCCTAATATTTCTAGTCTTGATGAAAGTGATAGAGATATATGGAATGAGATCTTTTTTGATAGCGAGAAACGATATACAGGTTCACACGCTGGACATCCTATAAAGCTACCTTTCTATGTATCGTATAGAAAGGAAGACTTGATTAAGCATAATGATATAGTAGATCTTTCTACAGGGGCTATTATTGGAGTGTATGGTAGTGAGCATATTTTAAGAAATAATGCTTATTATAATTTTGAATTCGGAAAATTGACTAAAATTGATTTCTCTCAGAAAGCTATATATAGCTATTATTCTGATAATCTCGATATAGGTCGGTTTAGCAAGAATAATTCAGGTGATGAGAGATATGAATCTTATGCACGAAATGAGCTAGATACAGTAAGAACGAAAGACTTAGAGGTATTACCTAACTTATTGAATCAACGATTTACAGTGTTTAATTCCTTTAATGAGTTTTCTGATTTTGATAAAGATACCTTTGAAGCATTAGCTATTAATGCGATTCAAAATAGGAAGGCGCTACAATTAGGGCCATTAGAAAATCAAACCCTAAGGCAATACTTAAGTAAATAGAGTAAATGCATAGTGAAGAATATTTGTACTAGATAAAAATAAGGAGTATCAAATTAATGAATCCTATTCCCATCAAAAAATTATATAATCCCCAATATGATCTGTTATCTATTAGTGATAAGGAGGAATTGTTATATCAAATTGGAGAAATATATAATCTAGAATTAATATCCTTTAAAGACTTTGCTGCATTTAGACAATCCACATATACGGCTGTATATCGTTCACATGATGGTATAGACTTTGTGTTTGTTCCTGGCGATACTGTTACGTTAGGGTTTAATTTTAAAAATAAACCCTTGCAGGATATTTTTAATGATGAAAATTTAGCGGAGCTTGCCTATCCATTTGTCGAGGGCTATGAAGATGAAATCTTTAGTGAAGACGATGTTCAAACTAAGATTAGCGAAACACTAGAAGATGAAGAGGTACTATCCAACATAGAAACGTATTTTAAACATAATTTTACTCAAGAAGATGAGTTTGTAATAAATCCACTATTGGTACAAAAAGAGTATAGTGAAACTTGTTGGATACCTATTTCAGATGAGAAACTCAGACAAAATAAAGAATGGCAACAGATGATAGAAAACGCCGAAAAAGCCGGACTTTCTGAAATAATGGTTCACAATACCGTTTGTTTATATAAAATAGACGATAGCAATTGGTATGGCAAACTTTATGGAGAAACCACATTTAAGGAATTGTTACAGAATATAAAAAGTCATGGGTACTCTTTACCGACACGAAGAGAATGGGAGTATTTAGCTGGCAAGGGGTGTAGGACCATTTTTCCATGGGGGAACAATATAGATTTTTCTATGAACTTAAAACATATGGAATGGATGGATAATGATGGAGAGTATACATTAGAAAAGGAAAACTTTTTTGGCTTGATAATAGGTGATGATCCGTATTGTAGAGAAATCGTCTATGACGAAGGTGAATTTTCCTATAAAGGTGGAGACGGTGGCCGCAATATATGTGGAGGCTTAGGCGTTATATGGGGCTATTTACCTGTTTCACCATACTTTCAAGATAGTGAAATGGCAATTGGCGATAATATAAATGGAGGATATGATTTCTTTAGACGAGTTGTAAGGATTAATGACAATATGAAATGATGTTGCATATAATAATTCTAAAATATCAAATGATAAAGTTGTCTCATACGTAAAAGAGGTACCCTAGACGGTACCTCTTTTATTAATATTGGGATAAACGGAATATTTTTCTATATTCTTGCGGTGCATCAGAACCATCAGAAGGTTTTATGATGACTCTAATATATATTTTTTCTTTGAAATCTGGATATGTTGCAGCATATTCTTTGCAGAATTGATCCATGCGATTGTAAAAGTTTATTACATCTTGATTTTGTATAGCCGAATAGGGGATAGGCATTTCAATATACAAAGAAGATGTATCATATGTGGCATAGGATAACTCCTCTGCCGTTAGATAGTTTTTCATTAATGGGAATGCAGTTATCAGCGGAATGTTGGTTATCAGTATTCGATCAACTTGTGGTACAACAGGTGCAGAGGTGTGCATGACTTCAGATATTTCAATGGGCATTTGTGGATACTTGTCAAAGGTGACTTGCCATGTGTTGTTCCTTTGTGACTCCAAGTGATATGTTAGATTAGGATAATTCTTATTTATATATTGTTGAACCTCCTCTTCACTGTAATGTGAGAGAAGATGACAACCCGTTGTTAGTATGAGTGATAGTACAATCAATGGTAGTAATACAAATCTTTTGAGAGTAAATGGTTTCATTGGTATTCCTTTTGTAATGCTCTTGAAAGTTCAGTAAAAGTGTAATAGCTTAAAAAGCATTGGCTAATTTGTTGAGGGAGTTTAGAGTAATTAATTCTAATTATATTATACTTAAAATACATTTTTACTCATATAGTGGATTAATTCCATATAATTCTCCAATAAACCATAACAAAGAGAGCCTTTTTTTCTACTTAACAAGTCTATTATCTGTGACTGTATACGCTATGTTATAATTGTATCCATATGAAATCGTGTTGTTTTGAGAGGGCCGTATAAACTATGATTCATTTAGATTATCTATTAGTTATAGGAATATTACTTAGCATTTTACTCTTTCTTTTGGTTGGAGTCTTATACTATAGTAAAGCTAAACTTTTAAAGGGACTCAATATTTGGTTCTTAATAATACTTAGCGCTCTTTTAAGTTATTTATTATATCCCTTATATGAACTGACAGATTATAGAGAAGAATTTACGTCAATCGTTATAATCGCTGCGATAATCATTAAAATAATTATCAATTTATCTATATTTATGATAGCGGATAGAATAACAACGAAATGGATTTCTAAATTAATTTTGATTCTATGGGTTGTTCTTGTTGAATGTTTGTATATGCCTATTCATTTATCATACCTTGTTTTCCTTTGTGTGTCAGGTGGAATCGTTTTAATAGAACAGTTAAGAGAGAGAAGAAAGAACATTTAGTTTTGACTTGTAATTACTTTTATAGCGTTCACCTTTGAAATATGATATACTATTCTAACGCGCATAATTCGTGCGCGATAGGAGGAAACACATTTAGATGTTAGAAAAATTTGAACAATTAATGATTAGCGAACCTGTTCTAAGAGCGTTAAACGATATGGGCTTTGAAGAGCCTACGCCAATTCAACAGGAAGCTATCCCAGTAGCCATGAGCGGTAAAGACATGATCGGTCAAGCTCAAACAGGTACTGGTAAGACAGCAGCATTTGGCTTGCCTGTATTGGAACGCGTAGACGGGAATGAGCGTCACGTTCAAGTAGTTATTTTATCCCCTACACGAGAATTAGCTATCCAAGTAGCTGAAGAGCTTAACAAAATGGCTCAATACACGAATATCACAGCACTACCTATCTATGGTGGTCAAGATATTAATCGTCAGTTCCGTGCCTTGAAAAAAAATCCACAAATCATCGTTGCCACTCCAGGCCGATTGATGGACCATATGGATCGTGGTTCTATCCACTTTGACCATGTGAAAGTTGTGGTATTGGACGAAGCCGACGAAATGTTAAACATGGGCTTTGTTGATGATATCAATAAAATCTTGGGTGCTATCCCAGAAGACCATCAAACATTGTTGTTCTCTGCAACTATGCCTAAAGCTATCCAACAATTAGCTGAAACATATTTGACAGAGCCAACATTGATTCGTATGAAACCGACTCAAGTTACGATGGACTTAATTGAACAATATTATATCGAAGTGCAAGACCGTCAAAAATTCGATGTTCTTTGCCGCTTGTTCGATATTCAAACACCTGAACTTGCGATTATCTTCACACGTACAAAACGTCGTGTTGATGAAGTAACAGAAGGTCTTAAGAAACGTGGTTACATGGCGGAAGGTATCCATGGCGATTTGTCTCAACAAAAACGGGACAGCGTAATTCGTCAATTCCGCGAAGGTACCATCGATATTCTCGTGGCTACTGATGTGGCAGCTCGTGGTCTTGATATTTCTGGTGTATCTCACGTATATAACTATGATATGCCTCAAGATCCTGAAAGCTACACACACCGCGTAGGTCGTACAGGCCGTGCCGGTAAAGCTGGTCAAGCTTTCACGTTCGTTATCCCTCGTGAAATGGAGCATTTACATGCTATCGAGCGTTTAACAAAACGTAAAATCGCACGCCGCCGTGCACCTTCCTTAGGTGAAGTTCTTGAAGGTCAACAACGTTTGGCAATTGAAAGTCTCGTTGAAATGACAGATAATTTAGAAGCATTAGCACCATTCAAATCTAGTGCAGAGGAATTGTTGAATGATACAGATTCCGTAACACTTTTGGCAGCAGCTCTTAAATTGTTAACAAAAGAGCCAGATACAACTCCTGTAAATATTACAGAAGAAAAACCATTGCGCGTACGCCGTCGTCGTGAAGGTGGCCGTAGTGACCGCCGCCGTGGTGACCGTCGTAGAGATGGTGATCGCCGCCGTGACGGAGATCGTCGTCGCGATGACCGCCCTCGTCGCAGCCGTGATGACCGCAGAGGTGAACGTCGTGATGACCGCCGCAGAGATGATCGTAGATCTAATCGTCCACGTGGTGATAAAAAATCTCGCCATCAAGGTGAAGGTTTCAAACCTTACTTTAAAGACTAATAGAATGTGGATTGCTTACGAGCAATCCACATTTTTTATTACTTAATAGTTAATACTATCTATCTTGATAAGTGTTGAGAATTCTGATATAATAGATAATAATTATTTCTTGTGAATGGCCGATAATGGTCGATGCCTTATAGATTTCCAAGTGGAGAAAGGTAGAGTAGAGTATTATGGATATCGCACAAATTCTGCGTAGCCAAGGGTTCAAAGTAACCCCACAACGTATTGCGATTTATGATGCCTTGCGTGGTCATCATGATCATCCAACAGCAGAAATGTTGTATCATACGTTGCGCCCTGAACATCCAAGCATGAGCTTGGCAACCGTGTACAAGACGATGGAGATTTTTGAAAAAATCGGTCTTGTAAAAATTTTAGAAGTAGGTGATGAGCGCGCTCATTACGATTGGGACACACAAGCTCATTCCCATATCCGTTGCATCCGTTGCAACAAGGTAGAGGATATGATGGGCATTGATTTACAAGCTATCAAAACAATTGCTGATCAAGGTAGCGAGTATCAAATCACAGGTCAACATATTACCTTTGAAGGTGTATGCCCTGAGTGTGCTAAAAAAGAAAGTCATTAATACATAACCCCTGTCGCGAAGGGCTCCTTCACGGTAGGGGTTATATTAGTTATATATGTCTTCTATTCATTAGACTTTTGGAATAGATGTAAGCGTAATAGAATAGATATTAGAATTGAGTATTTTAGAATTTTAGAATTATATAAATATAAAGGAGTATTATGTTTGTCATCGGCAGTCATTTATCAATTAGTAAAGGTTATTTAAACATGGGGAAAGAAGCTACCAAAATTGGGGGCAATACATTCCAATACTTCACGCGCAATCCTCGTGGTGGTAGTATGCGTGCCCTCGATGTAGAGGATATGAATAGCTTGAGTGCGTATATGAAAGAACATAACTTTGGCACCTTATTAGCTCATGCACCTTACACATATAATCCATGTGCAGCAAAAGAAGATTTGCGTGCTTTTGCAAAACAAGCCATGACAGAAGACCTAGAGCGTATGGAATATTTGCCAGGCCAAATGTATAACTTTCACCCTGGTAGCCATGTAAAGCAAGGTGTAGATCAAGGCATCGAATACATCGTGGAGTGCTTGAATGAAATTTTATTCCCTGGCATGAAAACAACAGTCCTCTTAGAGGTCATGGCAGGTAAGGGTACAGAAATTGGTTCTCGATTTGAGGAAATTGCACGCATCATCGACGGTGTGAAATTAAAAGAATACATGGGCGTATGTGTTGATACATGCCATATCCACGAAGGTGGTTATGATATCGTCAATAATCTTGATGGTGTTATTGATGAGTTTGACCGTATTGTAGGCTTAGACCGTTTAAAAGCCATTCACTTGAATGACTCTAAAAATCCTATGGGCGCTCATAAAGATCGGCACGAAAAAATTGGTGAAGGTTACATCGGTATCGACGCCATTGCTCGTATTGTGACACATCCTAAATTGACGAACTTGCCGTTTTATTTAGAAACGCCAAACGAATTAGATGGCTATGCGAAAGAAATTGCCATGTTGCGCTCTATTGTAGAGAATCAATAATTAAGCTAAAACGTACTCTTAGTTATATAATTATTTATATAACTACATTCAGATAAGGTATAGGGAGAGCTGGAAAGGGGGATAAAATGCGTTTTTTACATACTGCTGATTGGCATTTAGGACGTATTTTTTATGGTCAGTATTTAACAGATGACCAAGCTCATGTGTTGGAGAATCAGTTCTTTTCTATTTTGAAAGATGAAAAAATCGACGGCATATTGTTAGCCGGGGACGTATTTGATAGAGCGGTACCTCCTATTGAAGCTATTGAGTTATGGGATTCCATCATTACCCGTCTCGCTATGGATTATAAGGTGCCACTCTTCGTGGTAAGTGGTAATCACGATGGAGCTGAACGCCTTGAAGTGGGGCGCTCTATGTTGAGTCAATCAGGAATCCATATTTGGGGATCCCCTCATCATGCATTACAACCCTTTGAATTTGAAGGTGTTGATGGTAAAGTGGCCATTTGCCCTATGCCCTTTAGCGAGCCTCGTCGTATTGGGGATGCATTAGGGTTAGGTTTTGCTACCCCTTCTTTGGAAACTGGTCTCAATCTACATAATTATGATCAAATGTATCAGGCTTGGAGCAACCATTTACGTAATCAAGTGCCAAAGGGGATGCGTAGCATTGCTATTAGTCATGCCTTTGTAATGGGCGGTGATGTAGGTGGCTCTGAGCGTACCTTATCTATCGGTGGTAGTGAACAAGTAAGTCCACAAGTCTTTAAAGACTTTCACTATACAGCCCTTGGCCATTTGCATGGGCCTCAGCGAATGGGGGCAGACTATATTCGTTATAGCGGATCGCCTTTAAAGTATTCCTTTGATGAGCATGCGCAGAAGAAATCTTTTACCATCGTTGATATGAATACAAAGGGACAAGTAGATGTTAGCACCATTCCTGTAGATGCGAAGCGAGATGTAGTTATTTTAGAAGGTTATTTTGAAGATTTGCTAAATAATAAGGAATTACAGGCTAAGCATAAAGATGATTATGTACAGGCCCGACTGCTTGATACGATGCCTATTATGGATGGGATGGCTAAGTTGCGCCAAGTGTACCATCGCTGTATGACCATTGATTTAGTTGGTCGAGTAGCAACGCCTATGGCAGATATGGATGAAGCTGTATTTAAAGAGTTAAACGAACGTGAATTGTTTAACCAATTTGCCGAAACTGTATGGAAAGAACCATTAACAGAGCGAGAGCAACAATACATCAACTCTGTGTGGGACCGAATTTTAAAGGAGGACTAAATGAAGCCTATATCTTTAACTATAGAAGCCTTTGGTCCATACCGAGATTCGGTTACCTTGGACTTTAATGAACTGCAAAACCATTCCATGTTCCTCATCTCTGGTCCTACAGGAGCCGGGAAAACGTCGATACTAGATGCCATGGTGTATGCCTTATATGGTGAGCCTAGTGGAGAGGTGCGCAAAACAGATGCTATCCGCAGTGACTTTGCAGAACCTGATCGTATGACGCGGGTAGATTTTTCCTTTGCTATCGGTGATGCTCGGTACCGTGTTGAACGATTGCCAAAGCAAATGGTTGCAAAAAAACGTGGTACAGGTATGCGTGAGCAGAATGCTAGTGCTACTGTTTACGAAATGAAAGATGGGGAATGGAAGATCATTGCCACTTCTGCGGCTGCTATTCGTGATACAGTTCAACGAATCATAGGCTTTCGGAAGGACCAATTCTTACAGGTGGTTCTTTTACCGCAAGGGGAGTTCCGAAAATTACTAGTAGCATCCACTAGTGAACGGGAAGAGTTATTACATACACTCTTTAGAACCGAGTTATACCGAAGATTACAAGATGCCTTAAAAGCTGCTTATGATGACGCAAAAGCAGGGATTGAAGAAAATGTAACAAAACAGAATGCATTGCTACAATCCATTCCACATGACGAAGATACACCGGTACTAACCATTGAACATGTACGAGATCTTTTGAAACATAGAGAGCCACACCGAGATGCTCTTGTTATTGAACGTGATAAAGCTGTAACTGTAGTGGAGCAGTTCAATACGTTGCGAAATGAGTGGGCCTTATATAACCAAGCACAACAATCTCTTGCAGAGGCCACCTCTAAATTAGACCTCGTGAAAGCCAGAGAAGCGGAGCGTGCTAGCTTACGTGAAAAGGTACAGTTCCTTACCTCTTTAATGCCAAGCTTTGAGTTATATAAACAGGTTAGTGATAAGCAGTCGGTATTAAAAACCTTGGATACGTCACTTTCAGAGGCTGAAAACAATGTGGACAGTGCAACTCAATATGAGTCTAAATGTATAGAGGCGCATGCAGTATTAGAAGCTCAAGCTGAAAATATGCAAGCTAAGCGAACTGCGCTAGCCCAAATGGAACAGCAATCAGAAAAGTTTAATGAGCTAGCAGTGCTAAATAAGGAACTGAGCACATTAAAGAGTAACTTAGTAACACAGGACCGTGAGAAAAGCGAAGCTAAGTTGCAGGCACAGCATAAGCTAGTAGATGATTTAGAGGCTAAGTTAGTTGCGGACAGGCAGCAGTTACAAGGTAATAGCAAAGCATTAGACTCTATTTCCCGTATCCAAGAACAGTTAAGTCATTTGCAACGATATTCTGAATTGGTTGCTCAGAAACAGAAGGTTCAAAATGATATTGATGCTAAAGATAAGGCATTAGCTACGCTTGATGAATCTGTAAAGAATTCAAAGGTACAGCTTGAACGGTTAGAACATTTGATGGCAGAAGGGCGTGCCTTTGAACTCGTTCATTTAGTTAAAGATAACGAACCTTGTCCAGTATGCGGCTCTACAGAACATCCACAGTTAGCATCCAAGCCAGAGTTATACCCTACAAAAGAGGAAGTAGAAGAGGCACGCGCAGTGCGTGATGGGGCATTACAGAAGCGGGCTAGCGAAATTGGTCAGAAAGAAGCGTTATCTGTTCGTCTACATGAGTTAGATGAGCAAGTTAAAGACCAAGTTTCTAAACTTAAATCACATATTGCTGATTTTTCAGAAGATACTTTTGATTCTACTCAGCAAGACTTGTCATCCCAAATGAATCGACTTACAGCTTTGCGTAAAGACACTGAACAGTTGAGCGAAATGATAACTAAAAATGAGCATGACTTGATTGAGGGTAAAGATAAATTAGCGAAATTGGAAAACGATCATAATGAATTGATTAATGATTTGCATGACGTAGCGGTTCAGATTAGCTCTGTACAGGCTAAGATAGATGGGTTATCTAAGATATTGCCAACTACAGATCTTGATGCATGGCATAAACAGATTGAATCATTAGAGACTGAAATTAACACATATGATGAGCAGTTGAAGGTTTGTAAATCAAGTCTAGATGCTGCTAAAGAGCAGCTCAACGCTAAACGGGGTCGTTTAGAAATCTTATTTGTACAAGTGCAGGATGAAACAAAAAATCTTGATGGATTTTACCAAGACTATGTAAAATCATTACAATCAATTTCTGTATCTGAAGATGACTTTATAGATGCGTTGGATGATTATAAGGCTTTAGATACGTTTAGAACTGAGTTACATGCATTGGACGAGGCTTTCAATAAAGCTCAAGCTGTATATGATGCGGCCTTAAAGCATGCTCAATCTGTAGTGGAGCCAAGTGATACGGTTTCCAATGAAGTATATGATACAGCAGTAGAGCAGCGTGATGATTTAGTGGGGGCTCTTGCGGCTTGGGATAAAGAAACGAAACATATTGAAACAACACTGGCTTCCCTAGAAACACTTGAACAAGCTATGGGCGAAGCCCGTGAGGAAGTGACTTTCTTAAGTCGTCTAAATGACTTAGCAAATGGTGGTGAACAAGGGTTTAAAAATGTAACCTTTGAGCGCTACGTACTGGGGGCTATCTTAGATGAAGTCGTATATGCAGCTAATTTACGGCTTCAAACGATGAGTCGTAATCGTTATTCCTTGGAACGTTCTGACTATACTGGTGGTGGACGGGGGAAACAAGGCCTCGATTTGGCAGTCATGGATGCTTTCACAGGTCAGTCAAGACCAGCGAACACCTTGTCTGGTGGTGAAACCTTTTTGGCGTCGATGGCTCTTGCCTTAGGTCTTGCGGATGTCATTCAAAGTTATGCAGGTGGTATTCATATGGATACGATGTTCATCGACGAAGGCTTTGGTACTTTAGATCCGGATACATTAGAACTTGCCATGGAAACATTGGTACAATTACAATCTTCTGGACGCCTCATCGCCATGATTTCTCATGTACCTGAATTAAAGACTCGTATACCTGCCCACTTAGAGGTCACACGTGGTGATGATGGCAGTACAGCAAAATTTGTGATTAACTAGCTATAGAATTGCCAAATGTGATACTATTAAAAGAGGAGAATTCCTACAAAAACATACTGGAATTAATTAAGGAGGTCCTATGAAATTTTCATTTGCTCACAATAATATAAATGTTAAGGATCTTGATAAAAGTTTAGCTTTCTATAAAGAGGCTTTATTACTTGAGGAATCTCGCCGCTTGGAAGATCCAAGTGGTGCTTTCATCCTTGTATATTTAAAAAGTCCATATACAGCGCATGAGCTAGAGCTTACTTGGTTGCGTGACTGGGATCGCCCTTATAATTTGGGAGATAATGAATTCCACTTGGCATTTTATGTAGATGACTATGAAGCAGCTCTTAAAAAACACAAAGAGATGGACGTTGTAGCCTACGAAAATGCTGATATGGGGATTTACTTCATTGCCGATCCAGACGGTTATTGGACAGAAATCATTCCGGCGGGTAAATACTAATGGAATATATGTTAACTCGTTTAGAATGGTTAGTTGGACCAGATAAAATCCAAACCTTAAAGAATACATCTGTGGCTCTCTTTGGTGTCGGTGGTGTAGGCGGTGGAGCTCTTGAGGCTCTAGTACGTGCAGGGGTTGGGCGGATTGTTCTTATCGACGGAGACTCTATAGCACCTAGTAATTTGAACCGCCAAATGATTACGACTCATGACACAATTGGAGAGCGTAAGGTAGAGGTAGCAAAGGCACGAGCCCTTTCTATTAATCCGGATGTAGTGATAGAAACTCATGATATTATGTATACTGAGGAAAGTTACCCTGGATTTATTCAAAGCTTGAACGTTGATTATGTAATCGATGCCATCGATATGGTAACGGCAAAACTTAATATTATTGAGGTGTGTCAACGTGAAAGCATCCCTGTTATTTCTTGTATGGGCGGCGGCAATCGCTTTTACCCTGAAAAACTTATGATTGCTGATATCAATAAGTCTCATACATGTCCTTTGGCGCGCGTTATGCGTCGAGAACTCAAAAAACGGGGTATTAAAAAGCAGTTAGTTTTATTTTCTACAGAAAAACCGACAAAACCACAGTTCCGCGGCGAAGCAACAAGCCCTGGTACATGTAGTTTTGTGCCACCAGTGGCAGGTTTTATATTAGCAGCACATGTGTTGCGTACAATTTTGGAGGTACCTGAACAATGAAAAAAGCAAAAATCCATATGGCTGACGGCGGCGATATCGTAATTGAATTATTTGATAAAGAAGCTCCTGGCACAGTACAAAACTTCATTGACTTGATCAACAAAGGTTTCTATAATGGCCTTCGTTTCCACCGTGTAATCCCAGGCTTCGTAGCTCAAGGCGGTTGCCCTAATGGCAATGGTACAGGTGGTCCTGGCTACACAATTAAAGATGAATTAATTGGTAACCCACACAAACACGAACGTGGTGCATTGTCTATGGCTCACCGTGGTCCTAATACTGGCGGTAGCCAATTCTTTATCGTATACGAACCACAACCTCACTTGGATGGTGTACACACTGTATTCGGTAAAGTAATCGAAGGTATGGACGTTGTTGATGGTATTCACCAAGGTGCCATCATGGAAACTGTTGAAGTAATCGAAGGTTAATCTCATGAATGATGTATCTATTAAACATCCAGAATGGCTATATATTGATGTAAATGGTAAAACATCATATGGGTATGACCAAGAATGGTTCACTGATGAGTGGCAACGCTTGTCTGGTTGTGGCCCCACATCGGCATCACAAGTATTGGGTTATTCGCTGTTTAGGGATGGCTTATTAGATCTGGAAACCACATCCGATCAAACGCTTGCTTTAGAACGGATGAACTTAGTTTGGAAATATGTAAAGCCACGCTTTGGTGGTGGTGTTTATAAGACTCAATGGATGGAACGTGGTCTTACTCGTTTATTGGAGGATAAAGGCCTATCTTATGATGTACATATGTTGAATGTATCTCCGTTCTGCGCATCTCGTGTAGAGGTGGAGGCTGCAGCTCAATTTATTCATGATGCATTGGCACAAGATGTGCCTGTAGCATTTTTGAATCGTCATAAGGGTAAAGAAAAAGCTCTTTATACATGGCATTGGGTTCCAATTCACAAGATATTTATGGATGGCGATGATATTCGCTGTGGCATCTTTGATGAAGGTGAAATCCGTGATTTCTCGTTAGCAAATTGGATGAAAGACACTATTTTAGGTGGCGGTTTCTGTTATATTAGTCGTAAAGATTAAGAAACAGAGCATTTAACGTAATATTCATACGCATCGCAATCATCTGCGGTGCGTATTGTAGTATAAAAGTAGGAGGTACTACATGAGTCAATGGATTACAGAGGAACAAACTCCTCATTTACGTCTTAGCGCTGAAGCAGAAGAAGTATTATACTCTGGTGAATCTGAGTTCCAAAAAATTGAAGTGTTTAAATCTAAAGAGTACGGTACGATGCTCGCATTAGATGGTGTATTCCAAACATCTGAGCGTGAAGAATTCATCTACCATGAAATGATGAGTCATGTTCCATTGTTTTTACATCCAAATCCTGAACGTGTATTAATCATCGGTGGCGGTGATGGTGGCGTAGCTAGAGAATGTGTACGTCACGACTGTGTAAAAGAAGTAACGATGGTTGAAATCGACGGTAAAGTTGTGGAGCTTGCTAAACAATATTTGCCAACTATTGCTAAAGCTATGATTGAAAACCATCCTAAATTGACTGTAAAAATTGGTGATGGCATTGGTTTCATGGCAGAAGCGGAAGATTACTATGATGTAATTATTGTAGACTGCTCTGATCCAATCGGTCCTGGTGAAGGTTTATTTACTGAAGAGTTCTATAAGAATACATTAAAAGCTCTTAAAAAAGATGGCTTATTTGTACAACAAACAGAATCTCCAATGTTACATCAACCGCTCGTAGAGAAGGTATTTGGTTATGTAAATAATCACTTCCCAATTGCACGTTTGTATACTGCATTTATTCCAATTTATCCTGCAGGTATGCATTGCTTCACATTGGGTTCCAAAACATTTGACCCATTAACATGGACACCAAATCGTGAACAAAACTTTGAAACTAAGTACTATAATGCTGAAATTCAAAAGGCTGCTTTTGCTTTGCCAAATTTTGTAAAAAACTATTTGCCAACTAAGTAAATAATATGTATAATAGGGGAGCACCATTCGTAAGGTATAACTTATGAATGTGCTTCCTTATTTTTATGAGGAGAAAGAGTTTATATTAGGGATAACACACTTTTTCATTTTATTTGTAAAAGTTAAATGAAATTGAGAAAAAGGTGTTGACACAAATCTCTAGAACAGATATAATTCTCTTTGTTACGAAGACAACGTCTTCGATACCTACAAGGTGGTGGGT
>OBVJ01000398.1_pt1 | contig 20326 bp, 14 predicted proteins | sample 1495071 | NCBI WGS metagenome assembly OBVJ01 (sample SAMEA2579985, study PRJEB22360) | human gut metagenome | reverse complement strand
AGAAAATGAATTAAATTATTGACGTAAAATCGAGAAACCCTTATAATTACTGTAATCTTAGAAAAATCATTTACTACCAGTATTTACCTATGCTCATCGGCATTTCTGATCAAATGGGAACGCGTTTTGACCGTTTACGGTATGAGGTTTTCCAAAACCTAATTTTAAGCCCCATGAATACTGGCCTTTTAAGACCCGCTGTTGCAACAGTCCTTACCGTTTACGGTATTGAAACTCGTACGGAAAAACCACTTCTGCGTAGTTTAATCCAGTTGCAACAGTCCTTACCGTTTACGGTATTGAAACGAATATGGTCCCGCATGCGGGCGACTGCCACCGGACAATATGTTGCAACAGTCCTTACCGTTTACGGTATTGAAACACAAGCAAATAGTGTGTACATCGTTACCATAGCCGTTGCAACAGTCCTTACCGTTTACGGTATTGAAACACTTTTTATAGACGTCGCAGTCTAGTGTAGGTTTCGTCCGTTGCAACAGTCCTTACCGTTTACGGTATTGAAACGTCACCAAGCGCTCTTAAGTATTGGCTGTCTTTATCGCCAGTTGCAACAGTCCTTACCGTTTACGGTATTGAAACTTAGTAGATCCTAATCATAGAACTCAGTATGTAATTCCGTTGCAACAGTCCTTACCGTTTACGGTATTGAAACCTAAGAAAGTTTTTTCTTCGCCGTTAGAACATACAAATGTGTCGGTTGCAACAGTCCTTACCGTTTACGGTATTGAAACTTCAATAAACCGAATACGAAGAATTTTTTAGAATTGTTAAGTTGCAACAGTCCTTACCGTTTACGGTATTGAAACAGGAACTAACACGTACTTGCAAGTACGCATTTACAGTTGCAACAGTGCTTACCGTTTACGGTATTGAAACTTTTTAACACCACGCACAGCATACAAAGATAACTTGAGTGTTGCAACAGTGCTTACCGTTTACGGTATGCGCCGAAGGGTGCGAGACAGCAGAGGAGCAAAGCGACGATGAGGTCCGCACATCTCAAGTACCTGAGCGAAGCGAAGGTAAAACGAAGGTAATAAAGTAACAGCACCTACCGTTTACGGTATTGAAACGTCATAAAGTCTTGCTGTGCCCAGTCAATTACGTATTCTGCGTTGCAACAGCACCTACCGTTTACGGTATTGAAACGGATAGCAATGTCTAAACAGTAGTGCAACTTCTACCTATCGAGTTGCAACAGTGCTTACCGTTTACGGTATTGAAACCATTTTCGTGACGATTAATAACCCAAACAAAATTAAATACGTTGCAACAGTGCTTACCGTTTACGGTATTGAAACTTTTTATATTCACGACCTGCGTAAGATAATGTCATAAGTTGCAACAGTGCTTACCGTTTGCGGTATTGAAACTCAATTAATTTTTGTTGACCGCTACGTACATTGATTTCAGCGTTGCAACAGCACCTACCGTTCACGGTATTGAAACTGCTCCATCACTTCGTTTGGAATTTCTAGTGTTTCACCGTTGCAACAGTGCTTACCGTTTACGGTATTGAAACGCGTTAATGAATGCTAATTTAGTTGCGATTGTGTTAGGTTGCAACAGCACCTACCGTTTACGGTATGCGCCGAAGGGTGCGAGACGGCAGAGGAGCAACGCGACGATGAAGTCCGCACATCTCAAGTACCTGAACGAAGCGAAGGTAAAACGAAGGTGATAAGACAACAGTACTTACCGTTTACGGTATTGAAACCCATTAGAACACATAAATGTGTCTCCACATTTGATATTGGTTGCAACAGCACCTACCGTTTACGGTATGCGCCGAAGGGTGCGAGACAACAGAGGAGCAAAGCGACGATGAGGTCCGCACATCTCAAGTACCTGAGCGAAGCGAGGGTAAAACAAAGGTGATAAGGCAACAGTACCTACCGTTTATGGTTTGCGCCGCAGGGTGTAGGACAGCAGAGGAGCAAAGCGACGATGAGGTCCACACATCGCAAGTACCTGAGCAAAGCGAAGGTAAAACGAAGATGATGAAGCAACAGCACCTACCGTTCACGGTATGCGCCGAAGGGTGCGAGACAGCAGAGGTGCAGAGCGACGATGAGGTCCGCACATCTCTTACCTGAGCGAAGCGAGGGTAAAACAAAGGCGATAAGCAATAGTACCTACCGTTTACGGTATGCGCTGAAGGGTGCGAGACAGCAGAGGAGCACAGCGACGATGAGGTCCGCACATCTCTTATCTGAGCAAAGCGAAGGTAAAACGAAGGTGATAAAGCAACAGTACTTACCGTTTACGGTATTGAAACTCCACATTTGTGTCGTCTTTGTTCATATCAATGTTGTTCGGTTGTAACAGCACCTACTGTTTACGGTATTGAAACTGTTCACCCATGAGTTCAGCAGTTTTATTAAATGCCTTAATAGGGTTGCAACAACACCTACCGTTTACGGTATTGAAACCTATCAGCAGGCACTTTGATATGAAATGGACAATACAGTTGCAACAACACCTACCGTTTACGGTATGCGCCGAAGGGTGCGAGACAGCAGAGGAGCAGAGCGACGATGAAGTCCGCACATCTCAAGTACCTGAGCGAAGCGAGGGTAAAACAAAGGTGATAAAGCAACAGTCCTTACCGTTTACGGTATTGAAACGTGTTAACTTTAACAGATGCTTCTTTTAAATCCCAGTTAAGTTGCAACAGTACCTACCGTTCACGGTATGCGCCGAAGGGTGCGAGACAGCAGAGGAGCAGAGCGACGATGAAGTCCGCACATCTCAAGTACCTGAGCAAAGCGAAGGTAAAACAAAGGTGATAAAGCAACAGCACCTATCGTTTACGGTATGCGCCGAAGGGTGCGAGACAGCAGAGGAGCAAAGCGACGATGAAGTCCGCACATCTCAAGTACCTGAGCGAAGCGAGGGTAAAACAAAGGTGATAAGACAACAGTACCTACCGTTTACGGTATTGAAACATAAATGTGTCGCCACACTTAATATTCCATTGACCCAAGGTTACAACAGTACTTACCGTTCACGGTATTGAAACATTCTTTTGGAAACATAGGAAACATATCAATCGCAAGTTGGTTGCAACAGCATACGGTATGCGCCGAAGGGTGCGAGGCAGCAGAGGAGCAAAGCGACGATGAGGGCCGCACATCTCAAGTGCCTGAGCAAAGCGAAGGTAAAACGAAGATGATGAAGCAACAGTACCTACCGTTAACGGTATGCGCCGAAGGGTGCGAGACAGCAGAGGAGCAGAGCGACGATGAAGTCCGCACTTCTCTTACCTGAGCGAAGTGAAGGTAAAACAAAGGCAATAAGCAACAGCACCTACCGTTTACGGTATGCGCCGAAGAGTGCGAGACAGCAGAGGAGCAACGCGACGATGAGGGCCGCACATCTCAAGTACCTAAGCGAAGCGAGGGTAAAACAAAGGTGATAAGACAACAGTGCTTACCGTTTACGGTATGCGCCGCAGGGTGTAGGACAGCAGAGGAGCAGCGCGACGATGAGGTCCGCACATCTCAAGTGCCTGAGCAAAGCGAAGGTAAAACGAAAATGATGAAGCAACAGTACTTACCGTTCACGGTATTGAAACATTCTTTTGGAAACATAGGGAACATATCAATCGCAAGTTGGTTGCAACAGCATACGGTATGCGCCGAAGGGTGCGAGACGGCAGAGGAGCAAAGCGACGATGAAGTCCACACATCGCAAGTGCCTGAACAAAGTGAAGGTAAAACAAAGGGATCAAGCAATAGCACCTGCCGTTTACGGTATGCGCTGAAGGGTGCGAGACAGCAGAGGAGCAAAGCGACGATGAGGTCCGCATATCTCAAGTACCTAAGAAAAGCGAAGGTAAAACAAAGGTGATGAGGAAATAGTACTTACCGTTTACGGTATTGAAACTCGTCAAGTATAGTCATGACAATCGTAATGCATTGTACGTTGCAACAGCACCTACCGCTTGCGGTATTGAAACTCAATCATTGTGCCATACACATATTCTGTATCAGTAGAAAGTTGCAACAGCACCTACCGTTTACGGTATTGAAACGTTTCTTTTTCAGCAACATTAACACAAAGTTCGTGGATTGTTGCAACAGTGCTTACCGTTTACGGTATTGAAACACACCACCGCCCCGTACGCCTGTAGTATTAGCTACAGACTTAAGCACCAACAAATAGTGAAAGCCTTCTATTTAGAGGGCTCTTTTTGTATGCAAAATATTTAGTTGTTTTCTTGTTTTGATTATGAAGATAAGATGATACAATATGAATATATATTATAGTATGCGTATATGTGGGGGTAGTATGTTAACAATCGCATTGAATGAATATGGGGATTTTCATCATTTAGGGCAGAAGAAAGATAGTTTAAAGCACATCCATTTTATTACTGGCATTGTGTATGATGATGAAGGTAGCGAGCAGGATTTGCGTAATGAGCAAATTCGTTTAGATCGTTTTTTTAGAGCTGTAGCAGAGGCCTCAAACAGTGATTATCCACAGGGGTTCTTTGGGGATACTAAAGAGGATGATTCTGAGGATACTATTGAAGCAGGGGGTAGTATTCAAAATAGCTCACAGATAAGAAGAAATATGAAGCGTTATCGAGATGCACTCGATTCTGCTTTACCAGAGTTTCTAGCTGATGGCACTTATAAAGGGCGAAATCTTGTGGAGATGCCACGTGTTGGTCACTATGCCATTACGCTTATGTTGAAAAGTGAAGCGGGGAAAACACAGTTCTTACAGCCTTATATGAGTGAGTTATTGCATGATGGTGTAGCAAGTAATTTATACTGGCATATGGCGGATAGTTTAGTATCTCGCCTTGTACTATCTAATCCCTTTGCGCTACATAACAATCGTGTTCAATTGCATTTAGCATCGCAATTAGTAGATGTTAAAGAAACTGAATATGAGCGTTTGGCAGAGTATCGTCGTTTGGGCTATAAGCCATACGACTTTCAGAATGAGCAATTAAAAAAAGAGGGAATTATTACCTATCAAGTGGGGAATGACTTCACCTATCGTGCTGCTTTAGATCGACGTATGGTTGAGTTTAATCGCCCCGATTTAGACGTAGTGCAGTTGAAATCTGTTTCTGTTCAGTATGACGATGACCGCCCAGAGACGACTGCTAATTTTGCATTCCTATACTTAGCTGGCCATATTTGTGGTAATTTTATTTACTATGGTGCTGAAAGAGATACAAAGGATATATTTAAGTTCAAAACACTGGTAGATTTTGCTAATCAAATTAATCCGAAATATCCTAATTATATGTTTGTGTATGATGATATTGATACCTATTTTGAGCAGGCTATGAAAGCGTATCATAATGAGGACTATTATGGTGCGCTATGTCATCTTTACGATGGGAAATGTTGTGATAGCAAATTTAAATCCTATTATGAAACGAATTGGTTCCCCTTTGTAGAGGAGCTCATTCATAGTGCAGATAATAGACAGGCTATAGAACGAGCAGTTCAGTCGTTTGTAAATTATGCTAATCAGAGTCGTCTTGATGAAGGTAAATTACATTATCTATATCAACAGCTTGAGTATATCTTAGAAGATATCAAGGATATGTCCTGTGTAGATAAGGCATTAGTATATGCCTTTTATGATGGCGGTATGACGGCCTTTAATCATCTTGGTAAAAGCGATGTATCTGTAGCTTGTTTTGAAAAATGTCAGGCCCTCACTCATACAGTGCCACTTGAAACGTATATGGAAACTGTTCGCCGTCGCATTGTAGCAAAAATAGATTGCTATAAATATGAAGAGGCTTTGGAGCTTGCTAAGTACGTTGTTGATGTGGAGGAACAAATACAACATATACGTGCTTCATTACCGATGGGAAAACAGGCTATCAGTCTTGGACAGTCCTATAGTCAACTCGGTCAAGTGTACGCTTATATGGAACGACCTGAGGCAGAGTCATATTTCTTGCCAGCCATAGACATATTTACTGTAGATACAGATGATTATTATCGAACAGTATCCTATTTGTTGCACTATTATGTTGATGCGAAACAGCAAGATTCCTATGAACGATGGGCACCTAACTATTTTGGTGGTCACCTTAATATGGTAGATCAATTAGTATTTTTGCTGAATATGACTAGTGATGAAAAAATAGTTCAACACGAAAGCTATGCATTATATGTATATATTAAGGCGTTGTATCAGTTTTATAGAGCAAGAATAAATAAGGAACTTATGGAAGCCCTCATTAAGTTAGGCCGTACAGTAGGGGCCACTTTAGATGCAGCTCCTAAAGGTCATCCATGGGAACTGATATTCACATACCTTGCATTGTTAGCTTATGAAAAGGGTTATAAGGTAGATGCAGAATATTTTAGATCCTGTATAGGTCGCTCTGTTGTGAATGCAGGTCCAGCGATTAGTAATATTATGATCTATGGTGAATTAAGATTTGCTCAATGTAAAGGAAATCAAGGTAAATATGAAATATTACATCGCCAATTAAGTGAGTCTGTAGAGAATGTAGAGAAATATATGACCTATATGTTTAGATAGGTCATATATATGTAAGGGAAGATTAGTATGATTACGATTGCATTAGATGAAAATGGGGATTTTGAAGGCTTTAAGGAAGCTGGGAATAAAGAACCTCTCTTTATAGCAGGTATTGTATATGATGATAAAGGGCATGATAAAGATGCTTGGAATGAAAAGCAGCGGTTAGATGATTATTTCCGTGCTGTAGCAGAAACGGTTGAATGTAAGTATCCAGAGGATTTACATACTAATAAGCGTAATACGAATGGATATAATGTAAAATTAATGAAAACAGAGTTGCAAGAAACCTTGCCAGAGTTCTTTCAACAATGTACTTATAAAGGAAAGCCAATTGGTAAATATAAGAGAAATGGTCAATATCGTATTGTTATGATGCTTAAGAGCGGAACAGGCAAGACCATCTTGAATCATAAGTCTACTAGTATGCTTGTTAATGATGAATATGCTAGTAATTTATATATGAATATGGCTTACTCAACGGTATCACGCCTTGTTTTTCATAATCCCTTTGATTTGCATGTAGCTAAGGTTAAATTTGATTTAGCCACACGTTTAGTTCCTGTGAAAGCTAGCGATAAGGAGCTTTGTAAGAAATATATTAATTTAGGCTATAAAGATTTTGATTTCAAGAATAGTACACCAGAAGCAAATACCAATAATGATACACGCTTTTTCCAAGTGGCAAATGACTATAATTACCGTGCTGCTTTAGATCGTAAATTATTAGAAACCAATCGTTTGGATTTAGAGATTGAGGATTTCTCAGTACGTTCTATTTATTACAATGCTAATGAATCTGAATCTACACGATATGCTTTTCTCTATTTAGCAGATACGATTTGTGCGATTTTAAATCATAATAAAACTGGTGAAAGCCCTCTAGCTTGGCATCAATCGTTTGTTGAGCAAGCTACTCGACTCAATGGCTCTAGTCAAAATCTCATCTTTACATATGATGATATTGATATGGCCTATGAAAAAGCTGTTATGGCATATCAACAAAAAGACTATTTTAAAGTGTTATCTACACTTTTTGAAACAAAGCAAAGTCGTAGTGATTTTAAAGACTATTATTGGGAGCAATGGTTCCCGAAAATCGAGCAATGGATTTCAGAGGCCACAGATGTCGAAGCGATAGAGGAAGCCGTTCGCCAGTTTGCTAAGTATGCAAACTCTAACCTGCTGAAACAGGATGAGCTGGTGTATTTATATAACCATTTAGAACCATTAGTAGCGAATCTAGAAAAATCTGAAGCCAGTAAATATGCATTTTATGATGCGGGGATTACAGCATATAACCATATTGGAGACAGCTTAATGGCTGAACGATGCTTTGAAATTGCGAAAGGATTTGCTAAATATTGTCATGTAGAGGACTATTTGCTAACTCTCAAACGTAGAGTAGTTATGCTTAATGATCAATATAGATATGAAGAGGCACTTTCACTAGCAAAAGAAATCCTCGAATATGAGGATGAATTGGCATCCTTACGTCAATTATTAGTTGAGTCTGATGATATAGTTAGCATTAGTAAAGGCCGTGCATTAAGCCAGTGCGGTCAAGTCTATGCTTATTTGCAAGATACTCAGGCTGAGGAGTACTTTGAACAAGCATTAGCTCAATTTGATGAAAAATCAATCGATTATAACATTACACTATCTTATTTGCTTCATCACTACATTGATATGGATAACCGTGATGGCTATGAAAAATATGCATCCCAGTATTTTGGTGGACATGACAATGTGTGGGAACAATTTAGCTATTTGAAAGATATGACAGAAGCGGATCAAAAGTTACAATCCTTTAAATTTGCGTTTTATGTGTACATTAAGGCATTGTATAGATTTTATGTAGACGAGTTGAACTCGGAAAAACGCCGCAACCTATTAAGCTGGATACAAAATTTACATAAAGGCAATAAAGCTGAACATGTGAATGGTCATCCATGGGAACTTATCTATAAGTACTTTGCACTACTAGCTGTTAAATTCAATAAACATGAATTAGCTGCAGAATTTATGCAACTAACCCAAACAATTGTACAAGAACGAGCAGCGGCTATCGATAATATTATTGCTGGAGGACTGGTTGAATACTATACATTGGTTGGTGATAATGAGTTAGCTGAACAATCAAAAGAACTATTTACTAATGATCTGATAAGAGATATCTATAAAGAGTTATTGGTGTATATGTTTAGATAGGAAAATATCAAGATAAATTAGAAATAGAATATAAAAGATATAACTAGGTAATTCTAAAAAGGAACCATTTTAACTTATATAGATGAGTTGAAATGGTTCCTTTTATTTTTTATTTAATTTTCGATTAACACGCTTTGATATGCATAGTTAGTGTCCTTATTATCCTCAAACATCGTTCGATTTCTCTACGTATATCTTGGCTGCTTGTATAGCGGCCTTTTTTTTCTTCATTGGCATGGGCCGTATCATTACGAACTTGTTTGAGCGTATTGTATGAAGTTAGCAAATCAATGGTATCGTTGGCGAGCGGTTCAGATAAGTATTGATTAAGCGATAGCCCTTTAATGTTAAATATATTGTTAGGGAAATCGTTTTCGTAATCATAGGTATAAAGCTTATCATTATCGGCTGTAAAGTTGAAGATAATTTTGAATGTTTCATCATTACAGTTGTTCTTTAATCCATTAAATAATTCTTTTCGTATTAAAAAATATTTAGCACCTCTATGTATCGTAATACAATAGTTTTCGTCAACGTGTATTAGATTTTTTACAGTAGAGTTTTTCTTTGTTATCAAGTTGACACATACTTGACGGACTTCTTTCGGAAGGGCATTTAGATTTCCCATATTAGATCCATTTAGTGTAATATCACTTAGGAATTTGATGAACTGTTTAAATTGATATTGTGAAGAATTTATGCCTGGTAAGATGTGATATTGATTCATTATAGTATCTACTTGTTGGTAAAGGTTGGCTTCTAATGTAGGTAGCTGAGTCACCTCTTTTGAAATTGGTTTTTCACTAGAATTTGCTAAATTACTAATACTGATAGATGTTGTTGCTAATTCGTCTAAATAGTCATGTAATGCTTGTTTAGTAGCCTGTATAGCTTGAGTCATATAGGTGGTTTGTAAATCTGCTAAAAAAGATCCGATTTTATCGTTGATTTGGTTGAAGTGTAACATTTCCGTGCTACGGTTGTCATTCTTTTTAGTCTTGAATGTATTGGAATCAAGATGAATAATCTTTTCCTTCAGAATAGTCCGTGGTACATACTCAATGAATAGCGCCAATGCTTGTTGCAAGTAATCATTTTGCAGGCACCACTCGATATATACAAGGTCATCCTCTGGATCGGATAATATGGTCTCGTAGCTTTCTTGGATTTTATTGCGCATGAGCTGAAAGATACCTAATTCAAACTGACTATTATCTTGAGGGCGATTGGCAATATTAGTAAATAATGTATCAATTCCTTCTACGGATGATTGGAATAATCCGCGACTAGATAGGCTGATTGCTTCTGAAAAATCACCCATTTTAGAGAGTAGTTGATTGGTTAGTTCATCTTCGGTGTTGGTTTGGTCAAAGTAATGACGCAATGTGTTAGCATCACCATAGTGCGTGAACTCGGAGAAACCGGCGATCATATCGAATAGGAAATATATATCCTTGCTTTCATATACAGTAATCGTATTGCTTTCATTATCTAAGTTAGCATATGAAATAGAGCCGATTTGTATGCCTTGGTAGGCCACGAGGCGAATGATGGCGAGCATGAGCATGATAGCTGTGCGAGGACCTCCCGTCAAATCTACATGCAATATTACTGTATCTTCTTTAGGTTGGGCATGATAAAACTTCATCATTTGTTGGGACATGTCGAGGATACTTGCCTTGAGGTTGCTGATATTTTCGATATCGCCACATTTGATATATTCGACCGTGTTGGATGACCAGTCCAAATCGATGTTATATTCATTGATAAAATCAGTTATGCGTGATTCAAAGATTTGTTTTGTCGTAATATGTTGACTTGGATTGTCTACACATTTGATTTTTGTTGAAAGTTCCTTTGTTTCAAAAAAGAATAGTTTTTCTAATGTAAACTGGTTCCGTTTATCATGGAGTACGGTCTTTAATACGGATTCACTAGTTTGTATGATTTCGTTATAAGGCTTTTTAATCGTTGTCGATACAAGTGTATTTCTGAGCCTATCTTCATCATATGGGAATTTAGATTTAAATGCTGTCAAAAACGTAAGGTATATATGGTGTTCCATTATGACTCTCCTAACAATGTAATGGCTTGTTTGTATATACTGTCGAGCTTTTCTTTGAGTGTTTGTGGTTCATGTACGCGGACTGCGGCACCGAGGGACAATAGGATACGTAGGATATCCGTTTCTTGGAACGGCAAGTATGCTACATTGAGTGTAAACTCGTTCGAATCTGTTTCACTCCCTACAATGTCATAGTTAGAGAAGGCATTAAAACAACGATCGATGGCATTATTAATATCGTATACAGAGAAGGTTACGGTTTGTTGGTTTGTCTCTTGGTATTCTCTGTACATAGCATCTATATCGATGTCGATCTGATTTATGCCAACTGTGACACTAGGTAGGGTGTGCAGTGGATAATACCCAAACGTATGATCATCAAGGTGATATCCAATGAGTGCATAGCCATTAGTAGCTCCGTTATATTCCATCTTGCAAGGAAGTACTGTCATGGTAGTTCCGGCAGTAGTCCAAGAGATACTCGTACCGTTCATCATGGCATCAGTACAACGTTGATGATTTTCGTAGGACTTTGGTGTTTCATCGATAGCGAGACTGCGGTTGTTCCACGTATGATTTGGTAATGTATTCGGTACATCATATAATGCTTGTGCCAATTGTTGACTCACAGTATGAGGTATCATCCAATTGATACGATTATCACTCAGTAAATCTTTTAAGAACATGCGCTCTGCTATAGTGGTGACAAGTGATGGTAAATTTGGAAACAGTGGTTCTAGCCCATGCGCCTCTGGTCGAACGATATAGCTTGGTAAGGCGTGTTCGTATTGGTCGTTTTCTTCTACCGGTGCATAACTATCTAATAAGGGACGGTGCTTCATGATAAATTGTAAATCATCTAATGTGTAGGCTACGCCATTAATGAGGTCTTGTTGAATTCGGTATTGTGTGGCACAGGTTACGGCCGTGATTTCATTTAGTAGTGGTGAGGTGGTCGCGTCTGATTCGACTGGTTCTGGTGAAAGCAGATTCCAAGATGGATGTACTTTTTTTGTATAACTAATTGGCTCGGATACAGTTTCATGTTGTGTGTATCGTAGATTATCATTGAATCGTGTGCGAATGCTTTCAGGTGTGCTTTGTATGATTTCAATATAAGGTAAAAAAGTACGCAACAAAGGGAGAAGGATCTGCCCATCTTGAACGTGTATATAAATATCAGTGTATTCTGTCGTAGATTTTTCACAATTAGTTAGCATTTGGCGGAACGTATCTACAAAATGGGTCCATGCTGTCATATATCCCTGTAACTTGTGGAACCGTAGATGAAGTGTTGTATTATAACGCGCTTTAGCTACTGGTGGTGGCGTATCATTGTTATAAGTGTTTTTTATGCTTACTGCACTTATAGTATCAATCCGGTAGGTAACGAGTGTATGATGATGTACGGCTATAAGGTAATCGCGGTTGCCTATATAATCTGATTCAATCCTCACAGGTCGAACCGTTACTTTGGGTCTACGTTTATTGCAGAAATTAAGCTCTACCATTTTATGGTGATGTAAGGCATCGGCAAGGGTATACAGAATCGTTTCATCGATGATGTGCAATGGATTAGTATAGGTAAATATATATTGTGATTCGTAGATAGGTGGTGCTGGTTGCTCCAGTTCATCTAATAGGGATGTACCGGAGGTGAGCGATTGTAGTTTGGCTAGTAAGGTGTGTCCAGCAGTACCAAATAAGGAGATATTTTTATATACGAATATAGCACGACTTAGCTGTTCTAATTCTTGTAGTGTACATGATTCAAGACCTATTGAAACTAGGCTATATATATAGGTATTCTTTTGTATAATCTCCTCGATAATACCAATCGTAATGAGTTTTTTTATGATCCGTGTTAGGGTTTGCTTTTCGATAATATCTGGAATTTCTTTCTTCGAATCTTTATATTTTTCCTCTAAAAACGATTGGTATGCCGGTAATATATACGGATCATCGTTGATATGCTCGTATATCTCTGTTATGGTGCAACTCGTATATTTACTAATAGTATTGATAATAGCCAAAATTAGGATAATTGTTTCTGGCTTCATTGCATAGAGTGCGTACAAATTGGCTAAATAATTGTGACCCCAGTAAAAATCTTGCTTGGTAATGGTATGGACGCGCGTACGTCCGATTTGAGTGTCCCGAATCTTGGACCCCATATTGAAATAGGCAAGGCGTTTTAAGTAATCGTCGTGAAGACTTTTTTTGATACCTCGTTTAGGTGCCGTGTTTCTCGTATGTAGGCCCATGGCTAAGCTACGAAAAAAGAGACGCATATTTTTAACGTTTTTTAGATAATTCGTTACACTTGGCATAGGTCCTCCTTAGTTTGAAAATGAAACTTTCATGAATACTATAACAAATTTTAATGTATTTATATAGAGTTGAATTGCCCTAGAGATGATTAATTCCTAGTTTTTTTGAACTGTTATGTATGGAGTTCTTGGATATACTAACGATACAGAAATAACGAGAAATTAGTGATACATAAGGAAATCTATTTTCAAGGAGGCTTCTATGGAATCTATAAATTGGAATGAAACTAACGAGGGTGTGATAGGGATGACTGATGATAAGGATATGACAATGACCAACGCTATAGCTACCAATGATGATGCGGATGTTGGTGCAAGTCGGGTTACTAGTATGGACGTATTCGAAGCGCGTCGAGAGGGGAACCTTGATAATGCCTATACGATGGCTCAAATCTTGATAAAGCAACCCAATCCAGGCCCTTGGGATATCCGTGCTTGTGCATGGTGCCTGATTGACCTCATCAAGCGAGCTAATGCAATGCATGACGATGGCGAGGTAAAGCTGTATCAAGGTGAACTACAAAAATTAGCTATTGACGCAGCTGATGATATTCTATTTAAACAGACACAGTATGCTTTGCGTCTTGGTAGTCCAGCGATTAAGGAATTATCTGCTATTAAACAGCTTAAGGCTGCAGGTGAAATCTTAGAAGCTACAAAACGAGCGAAGGCATTACATGCAGAGTTTTCAGATGATGTGACGGTAAAACGATCCTATGCATGGTGTTTATATAAGATACTACAGCAAAAGGCGAAAGAGTCACCTCTTACTATCCAACACGTGACGGGATGTTTAGACGAGTTATTCTCGTTGGGACTTTCACAAGAGGTACCCTTATTACGGTGTATTTGGGGAACGGTGCTATCTATTGATAATGTAGAGGGGCATATCGCATTATACAATTACGCATTACAAATGGACTTTGACAAGCTTGAAGAGTGTGATTATCAGGTGGCACCGTATGTGGGCAGTGATGGTAAACATCACGAATGGCCATCCTTGGTGATGCGGGTTCTTAAAAAATCCTTAGATAGCCTCAATCGGTATGTGGATAAGGACATTATTCATCATTTGTGTGATATCACAGAAAAACGTATAGGTTCTTTGACAGAAAATACATTCTTCTTACAATGGTCCTTGTCAAAGGCCTACTTGTTGGTGGGCGAAGTTGATAAAGCACGAGATATTATTCTCCACCTATTACAATCTAAGCCCAGTTCGTTCTGGCTTTGGAATGGTTTTGCGGAGACTATGGCGGGTGATCATGCTATGGCATTATCTTGTTATGCTAAGTCGCTCACATGCCAATGTGATTTACAATTTAATGGGCGTGCTAAATTGGGCCTCATTCAAGAATTGGTGGCGTTAGGTCAGTATGATTTGGCAAGTGCCGAGGTTCAAGCGTTGCATGCGTATCGCACGAAGGAAGGTCATAAAATAGGGGAAACCCTCAATCAGTATATGCATGCTAGCTGGTATGTATCGGATAGCCCATCCATTGATGATGGATTTTATAAAGAGCATAGTTTAGCAGCAGCGGAATTGCTTAATAGATTCCTACCAACTACCATTGGGGTAGTGAATTATATTTCTGAAAAAGCACACAAGGCATTTATCGTCGCCGAAGGTGATAGAACCCTTACGTACCATTATGATAATCAGACATCTATTCGTGAAATGGATGTAGTTACCGTTGTTTATACCTCCTATGAACGTTCAGATGGCACTACGGGCTTCCAAGCCGTATCCTGTGAAATTACTGACCAAGAGGCACCAAAGACGCTTATTAAACAATTTGGCGAAAAAATTAAAGTTATAGAGGCTGGTGTAGCTTTCACAGTGAAACATAATGTATTTATTGATAAAAAATTAGTGGAACAGCACCATTTGATGAACGGTGATGTCGTTTCGTTGACCGCTATCCGATCCTTTAATAAGAAAAAGAATAGCTGGGGCTGGCAAGCCGTGGACATTGATTCCATTCATCGTGCTGACGATACTAACACGGGTATTTCTGTCATTTAACAGATACTGATTATATTGAATTATAGCTAACATAACATTGACCTATCCATGCATCACTGTGGATAGGTCATTTTTATGAGACCAATCGTTTTCTAACCATGTGAAAGACCAGAAAATAGGGATAATCTCAAATAACATCTGCCTAGTGAGGACTTAAACGTGAAAAGAAAATGAATTAAAACATTGACTGAAAATCTAGAAACCCTTATAATGACTGTATCTTAAGAAAAATCATTTTCTTCCAGTATTTACCTATATCCATAGGCCTTGTGGATCAAATGGGAGTGCGTTTTGACCGTTTACGGTATGAGGTTTTCCAAAACCTATTTTTAAGCCCCATGAATACTGGCTCTGTAAGGCCTGCTGTTGCAACAACACCTACCGCTTGCGGTATTGAAACGGACTAATAATGCGGACATTAGAATATATGTTACTATTGTTGCAACAACACCTACCGCTTGCGGTATTGAAACAGTAACGATGACAACAAAACCTAATAATGTGTTTAAAGGTTGCAACAACACCTACCGCTTGCGGTATTGAAACCTACGATGCAGCGCACGGTAATGCTTGGACGATTGTCGTTGCAACAACACCTACCGCTTGCGGTATTGAAACAGAAACTCATGAATTAGTTGAACGTGCAAAAGCTATAGTTGCAACAACACCTACCGCTTGCGGTATTGAAACGCAACAACTCCCGTGCTGCAACTATGCAGCGTTTTTGTGCGTTGCAACAACACCTACCGCTTGCGGTATTGAAACTCCTATGTTTATCTGTGAGGAAGACGAATATAAAAAGCGTTGCAACAACACCTACCGCTTGCGGTATTGAAACAATGGTGTTATCATCTATAAAGCGTTCCCACTCAGTTGCAACAACACCTACCGCTTGCGGTATTGAAACTTGTTAGTTACTACACCAACGTCAACAAGCTCTTGACGGTTGCAACAACACCTACCGTTTACGGTATTGAAACGCACTTTGCTCCTGAACAAAATCAGGACGTAATTGATTCGGTTGCAATAGTACTTACCGTTTACGGTATGCGTCGAAGGGTGCGAGACAGCAGAGGAACAAAGCGACGATGAGGTCCGCACATCTCAAGTACCTGAACGAAGTGAAGGTAAAACAAAGGGGATAAGCAACACCATCTACCGCTTGCGGTATTGAAACTCTACTAGCTCCACAATATCACGAATATAATAATACTCGTTGCAACAACACCTACCGCCTGCGGTATTGAAACACACCATCTTTGAATGCCAACACTTGACCTTCTTCTAGTGTTGCAACAACACCTACCGTTTACGGTATTGAAACCGCAGCAGAGTCTTCGGCCTTTGCTACGACTTCTTTAGTTGCAACAGCACCTACCGTTTACGGTATTGAAACTCAATCTGTTTTTCTGTAAAGCCTTCTTCTTTTTTAGGTTGCAACAGCACCTACCGTTTACGGTATTGAAACGCCTTTGGATATTTCCCTGCCTCCATTTCTAAATCTTCACGTTGCAACAACACCTACCGCTCGCGGTATGCGCCGAAGGGTGCGAGACAGCAGAGGAGCAAAGCGACGATGAGGTCTGCACATCTCAAGTACCTGAACGAAGAGAAGGTAAAACAAAGGCGATAAGCAACAGTACCTACCGTTTATGGTATTGAAACAAACAATCCAATAAATAGTTCTTAACAGATTCTTCTGATATTGCAATAGTACCTACTGTTTACGGTATTGAAACGCACTTTGCTCCTGAACAAAATCAGGACGTAATTGATTCGGTTGCAATAGTACTTACCGTTTACGGTATGCGTCGAAGGGTGCGAGACAGCAGAGGAACAAAGCGACGATGAGGTCCGCACATCTCAAGTACCTGAACGAAGTGAAGGTAAAACAAAGGGGATAAGCAACACCACCTACCGCCTGCGGTATTGAAACGCGTACTTCTTACCGTTCTGTGCAGTTTTTACTGCGAAGTTGTAACAACACCTACCGTTTACGGTATTGAAACTTTGCCTTTGCAGAAAACACGTATGGATCATATGCCACGTTGCAACAACACCTACTGCTTGCGGTATTGAAACTCGCACTCAATTGTTACTGCATTTTCTTCTGCAGTAAGTTGCGATAGTACCTATCGTTTACGGTATTGAAACAATTCACGCACAGCGATAAACATATCGCCGTATTGTTGTGATTTCAATAGTACTTACCGCTTGCGGTATTGAAACTCGCATAAGTAATAGCCGTCCTCGGTTCCAACTATAGTTGCAACAACACCTACCGCTTGCGGTATTGAAACTCACAAACATTCTTATACCCCTGTTCCGTGACATAGGGTTGCAATAGTACCTACCGTTTACGGTATGTGCCGCAGAGTGTGAGGCAGCAGAGGAGCAAAGAGACGATGAGGTCCGCACATCTCAAGTGCCTTAGCAAAGCGAAGAAGATGAGGACACAGTCTCTACTGTTTACAGTATGCTTCAAAGTTTGCTAGTTATTTAACTTTAAAACTACATAACCTAAAAGAACTGTATTTTTGTGTTTATCACACAAAGATACAGTTCTTTTTTGATTCCTAGTTTTTCTGATTAGTTCACTTTCAATATCGTTCGTATAATGAACTCAACAAGTTTGATAGATTGTTTATAGGAGGTAGTATATGGCAATGTTGTTGTTAACTTTATTAGTTTGGTTTGTATTGCCATCACGGCATGACTATTAAGGAGGGTATAATGGAAAACTTTCAGCAAGAATTGAAATCTATGTTGTCCTTATCTGGGCGCATGAATCGTCGGTCGTATTTTATGAATTTATTAATGATCTTTGGTATTGGCTATATTGGCGGTGTCTCTATTAGTCTTGCGTATGTGTCAAAAATTTTCTGGGTATTGGGGTGGTTAATCATAGGGTATTCGGTTATTCGTGAGTTAGCGATTGCATCGCGTCGTATTCATGATTTAAATGGACCTACCTATTTGGCTATTCTTTATATTGTGGCGGCCATCATAGCATTATTTGTGCCAACGCTAGCTAAGGTTATGCTGTTAGTGAAAGTCGGTTTAATTTTGATGCCAGGGGATAAAGATAATAATACATATGGTGAAAGACCAGCATCTATGATTGTTGTTTAGCAAAGGAGAGTTTAATATGACTGGATTTGTAACTATGTTTTTTATAGGGGTTTTACTCCTTGTAATATTTGATGCACTAACAAATGATAATGATAGAGAATAAATCGGTTTAGGAGGTTCTGATGCGGTATCTTATTTCTTATGATATTTCCGATACTAAAATTAGAAATAAGGTCGTTAAGTATTTAGAATCTTTCTGCTACCGTGTGCAGTATAGTGTATTCTTATGTGTTCATGCCCACGTTAGAGTAGAGACGATTGCAAAAAAGCTTGAGGTATTAACTCGAGGTGACGAAACAAGACGCTTGCTCATCGTCTCTATTTCTGATACGGCCAAGACGCCTATATGGTGTAATGAAACGATTCCATTAACAGAGGATACGATGTTGATTATTTAATTAATCATAGGAGGTTGTGATGTTAGAAACTCTATATGTAATGACGCCTGGCATATCGATACGACAAGACGGAGGTCTATTAGTGCTTGAAAAGGACCATTCCATTATTAAAGAGGTTCCTATGGCAACGGTATCGAACCTTGTGTTAGGTCGAACGATTCAAATTTCTACACAGGTTATGTTTTCTTTAGTGAAGCAAGGTTCTCTCATTCAGTTTGTAGATCATAAGTATCAGCTTGTAGGAACTTTAGGAGATGAACATACAACATTGCAACGCTTGTTGTGGCAAGCAGAACGTTTTCAAAATCAAGAATTTGCCTTAGCCGGTGCTAAGTATATTGTGCGACGCAAGATTAAAGGGCACATATCCTTGTTAAATCAGTATAAGAAAAGTAAATCTATTCCTAATTTTGAGTCCGTACAGAAAACGTTGAAAGCACTGTTGAAACGTGTGGAGCGAACCCAAAAGGTAGATAGATTACGTGGTATAGAGGGGCTAGCATCTCGGACGTATTTTTCTGTATTGGGGTATGTATTATCTGAACCGTGGGAATTTGCAGGGCGAAAACGGCATCCTAGCCCAGATCCTGTTAATGCTATTTTAAGTTATGGGTATTCATTTTTAGAGCGTGAAGTTCGTGCCTGTTTGCTGACCACTGGTTTAGATGTGCGTATTGGTGTATTACATAGCACAAATAATCGGAAGGATAGTTTTGTGTATGATGTAATGGATATTTTTAGACAAGATATAATAGATCGTTTTGTATTGAAATTATTAAATCGCCATATGATAGTTTCTGAGGATTTTGATATATCTGAACATGGTTGTTTTTTGTCTAAAGATGCCAACAAGAAATGGGTTGAGCTTTATGAAGGTTATATGATAAATGAGCTTTCACGATTAGGGAATATTACACCTAGAAAATGGATACAACGGGAGGTTCAAGCCTTTATGTTGTATCTCAAATCTTTAGATGAAACAGTAACTGTCACAGAACGTGAGAATATATCTTGATAATATAGGCTGATTTATATGTGAAAGCATGATATCAGCCTATATATTCGCGTAATTATATACAATTTATAAATTATGAAAAATCTTTCATAAATCGTATGTTTATGGGTGCTTTTTTTCACACGATTTGCTATTATTGAAGATGAATAAAAAATGAATTTTGTGGTTTGCATAGCGAGGAGTGGTTATGTTTATCAATCATACAAATCATCCTTCTCAATATTGGTCGGATGAACAGTTGGCAGCGGCTCATCAATATGGCGAGGTGGTAGACATACCATTTCCTCTCATTGATCCAGTATTACATTCTGATGAAATAGGTCAGTTCGTACAGGAGTATGCAGGGCGGATAATTGCTCTCAATCCACAGGCTGTGTTGTGCCAAGGGGAGTTCATATACTGCCATGCGTTAGTGGAGCGATTATTAGCAGTAGGAATTACCGTGTTAGCTGCCACTAGCGAGCGTTTGGTCAGTGAATCTTACGAAGCAGGCATAAATGAGAAAATCGTCAACTTTCAGTTTGTTCAATTTCGGGAATATTGTCATTTATAAATGTTGTGTTAATAGGTAAGGAGTGAGCCTATGCAAGTAAATGC
>OBVJ01000395.1_pt1 | contig 20586 bp, 15 predicted proteins | sample 1495071 | NCBI WGS metagenome assembly OBVJ01 (sample SAMEA2579985, study PRJEB22360) | human gut metagenome | reverse complement strand
CCGCCTATCGGCTGTTGAAATACGGCAGAATGAATCGCATCCTTTTTCTGGTAGATACCCGCAGCCTTGGTGAACAGGCCGAGCGCGAGTTCATGGCCTACAAACCCAATGACGATCCTCGCAGCTTTTCGGAATTGTATGGTGTACGCCGGTTAAAAAACTCTTATATTTCTGGGGATGTACAGGTCTGCATCAGTACGATTCAGCGGATGTATTCCATTCTAAAAGGGGAAGAACTGGACGAACAGGCAGAAGAGATTCCCTTTGCGGAATATGTCACCGCCGAAAGCAAAGCACCAAAAGAGGTCGTCTACAATGCCAAAATTCCGCCGGAGTTCTTTGACTGTATCATTGTAGATGAATGCCATCGTTCTATTTATAATGTATGGAGTCAAGTGCTTTCCTATTTTGATGCGTTTATCATCGGCCTGACCGCTACGCCGGATAAGCGAACCATCGGCTACTTCAATGAAAATTTTGTCAGCGAATATACGCGAGAGCAGGCCGTTCTGGACGGCGTTAACGTTGGCGAGGACATTTATCTGATTGAAACCGATGTGACGAAAAATGGTGCAACCATCCTGAAGCAGTTGATCGAGCGGCGTAACCGCCTGACGCGCGCAAAACGCTGGGAGCAGATGGACGAGGATGTGTTCTACACACAGTCCAAGTTGGATAAGGATGTCGTAAATCCAAGCCAGATCCGTGCTGTGATTCGCACCTTCAAAGAAGCACTCCATACCACGCTGTTCCCCTACCGGAAAGAAGTCCCCAAAACGCTGATTTTTGCCAAGACGGACAGCCATGCAGACGATATTGTGCAGATCGTCCGGGAAGAATTCGGCGAAGGAAACGATTTTTGCAGAAAGATCACTTACAGCGCACAGAATCCGGAAGCTGTTCTCAGCTCGTTCCGGAATGACTACAACCCACGTATAGCAGTTACCGTGGATATGATCGCGACCGGTACGGATGTAAAGCCCATCGAGTGCCTGCTGTTCATGCGGGATGTGCGCAGTAGCAATTACTTCGAGCAGATGAAAGGCCGCGGCACCCGCACACTGAGCAAGGATGATTTACAAAAGGTAACACCTTCTGCTACGGAAAACAAAGATCACTTTGTGATCGTGGATGCAGTGGGTGTAACCAAATCCAAAAAGACCGAAACCCGCACGCTGGAACGCAAGCCGGCGGTTTCCATGAAGGAACTGATGATGAACATTGCACTCGGTGCGCGGGATGAGGACACCTTGACTTCTCTTGCAAACCGTGTGATTCGTCTCAGCCGCAGGATGGAACGCAGCGAACACAAGCAGTTCAAAGAAGCCGTAGGGCAGACCGCAGAGCAGGTCGCGGAGAATCTGCTGAATGCCTTTGATGAAGATGTCATTCAGGCCAAAGCGCAAGCAGAAACCGGCGTGCTTACGCCCGCACCGGAACAGCTTGCACAGACCCAAAAAGAGCTCATCAAACAGGCCGTTGCACCTTTCCAGAAGCCGGAAGTGCGCGATTTTATTGAAAATGTCCGCCGCAGCCATGACCAGATCATCGACAGCGTCAATTTGGACAAGGTACTCTTTGCTGGTTATGATACCAATCAGGAGGAAACGGCAGACCGGGTGATCTCTACATTCAAGGATTTCATCGAGGAAAACAAAGATGAGATCATTGCCCTGCGCATCATCTACAATGAAACGTATAAAAAACGTCCGATGATACTGAAAAAACTGACGGAACTGTATCAAAAACTCAAAGCAAAGGGCATCACGGTCGAGCGTCTGTGGGATTGTTATGCCATCAAGCAGCCTGGCAAGGTAAAGAAAGGCACACTCGCTCAGCTGACCGATCTGATTTCTATGATCCGTTTTCAGATGGGCTATACGGATACCCTTTCGCCTTTTGCCGACCGGGTAAACTACAACTTCAAACAGTGGACTTTCCGCCGCAACACCGGTGCGGTTCACTTTACCGCTGAGCAGATGGAATGGCTGCGGCTGATCAAGGAGCATATCATCACATCCCTGAGCATTCTGCCGGAGGACTTGGAATATACGCCGTTTGACAGCAAAGGCGGCTTGGGTGGGTTCTATCGGGTGTTCGGAGAAAAGTATCAGGAGATTTTGGACGAAATGAATGAGGAATTGGTAGCGTAAGGAGAACTATATGAACCCATTTGAATTATTTAGCTTCGCAAAATTGTTTTCAACTGTGATGAATGGGCAAATGTCTGTATCCTCAGCAGAAATGGAAGCTGCTTGTAAATTACTTAAGGAAATGGCAGACAACAATCAGTGCATGACATCTGAACAAAAAGAAGCCTACAAACTCATGGTGGATTGCGCTAAGGAAGCATCGAAAGGAAAACAGTAAACGTGCAATATACAGAATATGAACTGGGTGAATTATTGCCATTTGAGCAACCAACAGCATATATTGTAAAGTCTACCGACTATAGCGATGCCTATGCCACGCCGGTTTTAACCGCAGGAAAGTCTTTCATTTTGGGAAAAACAAATGAAACCGATGGTATTTTTGACCAGTTACCAGTCATCATTTTTGATGACTTTACAACTGCAACTCAATTTGTGAATTTCAGATTCAAAGTAAAATCTTCAGCAATGAAGATTTTGCATATTAACACCGATTTAGTCATTCCAAAGTATATCTTTTATCGCCTACAAATCATCCAGTTCGACCACAGCACGCATAAGAGGTATTGGATTCAATCTTACTCAAAAATTAAAGTGTTAATTCCCCCATTGGACGAACAATCCCGCATTGTTGCCAGTATTGAAGAACTTTTCTCTGAGCTTGACAAGGCTGTTGATACACTTAAAACTACAAAAGAGCAGTTAGAGGTGTATCGACAGACGATTCTGGTTGACGCATTTAGAGTAGCGACTAATTCCACACATCTGAAAATAGGCTATGTATGTGCTAAAATAGTAGATTGTCCGCATTCCACGCCAAAATGGGAAAAGAACGGAAAGTTGTGTCTTAGGACAACAAATTTTAAGCGTGGATATCTGGATTTGCAATCGCCCAATTATGTAAGTGAAGAGACATTTAATGATCGGAATAGGCGCATAATTCCTCAGCCCGGAGATGTTTTGTATAGTCGTGAAGGTTCAGTTTTAGGGATAGCGTGTACAATTCCATCAAATGTTTATCCATGCTTGGGTCAACGAATGATGCTTTTGAGGTCAGGGGAAAAACTAAATAATCGTTATCTGATGCACTATTTGAATTCTCCAATGGTAACGAATCATGTTATTGCAACAAAAGGCGGAACTGGTTCTCCTCATATCAATGTTGGCGATATCAAAGAATTTCAAATCCCGATTCCGTCACTCGAAGAACAATCAAACATAGTATGTCAAATTGAAGAGCAACTATCAAGTTGTGATAATGTAGAGAAGACGGTTGATGCTATCCTTACACAGGCGGATGCAATGCGACAGAGTATTTTGAAACAGGCGTTTGAAGGAACATTGTAAAAAGGAGTGAGTTTTGTGTCCTGTATTTATTACGGAAACCAAGAGGGACTAACCTATAATAAACGTGAACATGTTTTTCCGGCATCGCTGGGATGCAAAACAATGCTTCCCAAAGGATGGGTGTCTGACCAAGCTAATGAGTTTTTTTCTAAAATGGAAGATGATTTCACCCATCGCTCCCTGATTGCAATGGACAGGGCTTTCTGGGGGCCGGGGCAGAGAGGTTCTCTCTCAGTCAAGAAAGCAGCAAAAACAGATGTTTGTATAGGAGTTGATGAAACGGGAGATTGTGTTTTGTCATATCTGTCGCTGGGTGTGCCATATATTATCAGCCAGTTCAAAAGAGAAAAAGGCCGATTCCACATTCATCTTGACCCGACAAATAGAAATACAGCACTTTCTGACTTTATTGTTGCATTGAAAAATTTCACACCGAATTCAAAGTACATCCGAATTCCTACAAAAGAGCTTAAAAAATCCTGCATCGTAGGATATCATGACCGAAAATATTATATAGCATTTAATCCGGATGAAGTCAATGATTTTGCAATCGCTAAAGAAATCTCTTTTTTTCTAAAGTTTTCTGATAAAATTACGTCTGTTGATACTTTTCATGACAGCAAATCCCATATAACAATGGACCACCGATCTACAGAAACAAATGAGACTTCTCGGATTTGTTCTAAAACGCTTATGAACACATTAGCATATCTTCACGGGCCGGAATTTGTTCAACGCGACGAATTCAGGGATTTTCGTGAATGGATTTTAGAAGGGAAGCACCCCGAAAAATTTGCGACATTGCCAACAGTTCTTTCTAATCAACCATACGCTCAGACTTTTCCAGAAAAAGCACATTGGTGTTTATTTTGGATGATTAAAAACCATTTAGTGGGTGAAGTCTGTTTTTACGGGCATTTTGCGCGTACTTTCTCGATGGGGGTATTTGATGAAGCTCCTATCTATCACCTTGAAGGATTTATTTGTGATTGGGAAAATCAAACGGATTATAAATTACTGGACTATATTTTGAAATGCCGGCACCTTACAAACAAGAAAATTCCGAGGAATACAAATGAGTGAACAATCTACCAATATCGTTTCCAAGGTATGGGGACTTTGCAATCCGCTGCGGGATGACGGCGTATCCTACGGCGATTATCTTGAACAGCTTACCTACCTGATCTTTTTGAAAATGTCCGATGAATACTCCCACCCGCCGTATAAGCGAGAAACCGGCATCCCTAAAGGTTACACTTGGTCGGATATGAACACGCTTAAGGGCGCAGAGCTGGAAAATCAGTACCGCGCTATACTGGAGCGGCTGAGCGATGAAGGCGGCATTTTAGGGCAGATCTTCAAAGGGGCCGTCAACAAAATCAGCAATGTTTCCATCCTGTACCGCGTGGTGCAGATGATCGACAAGGAAAACTGGGTGTCCATGTCCTCCGATGTGAAGGGCGAGATCTACGAAGGGTTGCTGCAAAAGAACGCCGAGGACGTAAAAAGTGGTGCAGGGCAGTATTTTACACCCCGCCCGCTCATCAAAGCAATGGTGGCTTGTCTGCGCCCGGAACCGAAAAAGACGATTGCTGACCCCTGCTGTGGAAGCGGCGGCTTTTTCCTTGCTGCACAGGCGTTCTTGGCTGACCCAAAGAACTATGCACTCGACCGCACAGAGAAAGAATTCCTGAAAAACGAAACGTTCTATGGAACTGAACTTGTGGTTGCAACCTTCAAACTCTGCCTGATGAATCTGTATCTGCACAATATCGGTGACCTGTACGGCAAAGTCCCCGTCATGCGCGGGGATGCGCTGCTGTCTGACCCGGGTTATCGTGTAGACTATGTACTGACGAACCCGCCGTTCGGTAAAAAATCCTCCATCACCTTCACCAATGAAGAAGAGGAGCAGGAAGAAGAGGATCTGGTCTACAACCGGCAGGATTTCTGGACGACCAGCTCGAATAAGCAGCTCAACTTTATCCAGCATATCAATACGATTCTGAAGCCGACCGGAAAGGCGGCCGTTGTTGTACCGGATAACGTTCTATTCGAGGGTGGTGCAGGCGAGATCATCCGTAAAAAGCTATTGGACACCACGGACTTGCACACCATTCTCCGCCTGCCAACCGGCATTTTTTACAAGCCGGGTGTAAAGGCAAATGTGATTTTCTTCGATAAGCGTCCCGCCAGCCCAGAGCGTCAGACAAAGGAAGTCTGGATCTACGATTTTCGCACAAATGTTCACTTTACGCTTCGTCAGCATCCCATGACGGACGCTGACTTGCAGGATTTCATTCAATGCTATCATCCGGAAAACCGCCATGAACGCACAGAAACATGGTCACAGGAAAATCCAGAAGGCCGCTGGCGCAGATTCACGGTAGATGAAATTCTGGAACGAGATAAAACCAGCCTGGATATTTTCTGGCTGAAGGACAAATCACTTGCTGATTTAGATAATCTCCCTGCGCCGGACGAACTTGCCGCGGATATTATTGAAAATTTGCAGAGCGCTCTGGAAAGTTTTCAGGAATTGATGGGGCAACTGAAAAAGAACGATTGAACAGGATGTGAGCATAATCGAAAATTTTAAAATGAAACCCAAAAAGACTGCGGAAGAACTTGTTCAGATGCTCCATGATGAAAAAGGTATCCAATTTCATCTCATTTCAGAAGAACAGGCCGTAGAATGTTTTTCACAGAGAAACAATTATCTGCGCACAGCATCTTATCGAAATAATTACCCCAAACATATTGCTGGCCCAAATGCAGGAAAATACATCCATCTTGAGTTTGCATATTTGACTGAGCTGTCTACACTGGATTTTTACCTAAGGGAGCTTCTTCTGCAAATGTGCATTGATGTAGAGCATGATTTGAAAGTTTCGCTTCTGCGTGAATTAGAAGAAAATCCGAGTGAAGACGGCTATGCAATCGTCCGTGATTTTCTTGCACAATACCCGGAGATTTTGGCAGCTATCGAACGAAAAACAGACGCCTCCTTTACAGGCGAACTAATTGAAAAGTATTTTGCAGTATGTTCTGTTTTCCCGGCACAGAGTCCGCAGGCGTATCTATCAACACGTATTTATGACGTTGATTGTCCAATGTGGGTTCTGGAAGAACTGATTGGATTTGGCGAATTTTTGCGTATGTACCGTTTTTATGCAGAACGAAATCCACAGTTTACACCACTGTTACCCCAAAGAGTTTTGAATCCGGTCAAAAGTTTGCGCAATGCTTGCGCGCATAATAACTGTTTGCTCAATGCGCTGTCTCGCACGAGCACAACAAGGCCATCACCTGAGATCTCGGCCTTTATTGCATCACTCGACAATATCTCAGCTGGTGAACGCCGCAGCAAATTGACAAGCCGTCCGATGTTTGAAATTGTCTGCTTGCTATATGCTTATAACAAAATTGTTAGCCCTTCCGTCAAAAAACGTCGGATAAAGCAACTCACTGAATTCGTAAACGGTCGAATGCAAAGGCATATAGATTATTTTGAAGGTCCAGAAGGAAACAAATTGATAGCAACTTCTTTTGAATTTCTGAAAAAAGTTGTTGACAAGTTGAATTAGTTCACATATAATATCATTGATATTAAAAAGAGTAATCTTTTGTGCGAGTGCCGTCACCGACGTCGCTCGCATTTTCTTTTGTTTAAGACGCTGTGTGGAGTTCCGATACCGCCCCGCAACACACCCGATTCATTTTGCCGCCGATTCACCCGACAAAATCCATCGCTGCGCTGCATGGGCGGTATTTTTCTTTTTCACAAATAAAATCTTATGTAGTTGTTAAATCTTCTAAAATTTGTTTTTAGTTGTTGACCACACAACTTCAAAGTGTTATTCTTGTGATTGAAAGAAGCCGGACGTAGTGTCCGCACTGCGCCTAGCTTTCTTCATACTGAACCTTGAATCCTTCATAAGCCGTCTGAACGTGATACCGTGCCATGACCTCACACTTTCCGTGAGCGAGCCGGACAACGCTGCTGCACAAACAGGGGCAGGAACTTCGTTCGGAGCAAACGGTGACTCCCATACATGAGCAGAGACCTTTTACTTATTTTTTGCGCCTTAACAATTCGGAAACATTTGTTGATGAAGCGTTTTGAGCGCAGCGGTAGAGGGCAAGAACCGTCCCGTGGCCACAAATTTTCAATTCTTGAAAATTTCCTGTCCATCCGGGACTTCACTTCTGCAATGCGTCTGCATTTCCGAAGTGATCTTGTTGGGGCGTGCCTGCCCCAAACCCTGCTAAGGTTGTTTACGGCAAACTGGAAGTTGTCGTTCTAGCAAGCTGAAATTTTTTCTTTATAGAAATTACTTATGCTGTAAAAAATTATAAACCCTTTGGTTGAAATCCTTAGCTTCTTCATAGGCAGCATGACCCAAATCATCATACATAAAGATTTCACAACCGAGTTTTTTTGCAATTTCCAAAGAAGCATCTCCACCTACTACTTTATCCTGCATACCTCCAATTACAAACACCGGGCATTGAACTTTATCTAATTCGTCATAAGCTTTACAACTAAGACAAGCTTTTGCCAATGTGATAAATCTTGGTACATTCTTTGGCTTCTGCAAAACCGCTAATAATGGCATAAACGGTTTATATCGTTTCACATAAATGTCGGAATACATCCTTTCAGCCATATCTGTAATCAGCTTTTTTATATCATTGTGTTCAGTAATACGGATCCAATCATTGACTGTCCTTTCGACGATTTCATTATTTTTCGAAAGCGTTACTGCAAGAACTAACTGATTTACTAAATCCGGTCTGTCTATTGCAAGATATTGAGCAATCATACCGCCTTGTGATACACCAAAGATATCAGCATTTGTAATCTTTAATGTATCCATCGCCATTGCTATATCTGCTGCTAAGTCTCTTACTGTTATGCCATCACTAATATTTTCCCTGCGATCAAACAGATAAACTTTATAATCTCTTGCAAACATTCGATACATATAAGCCACTGAAAATGCTACACCTTTTATGCTACGGGTACTAAGGCCTTGAATCAAAATCAAAGGCTTCTCACCTTTTCCAAAAGTAATATAATTCATCTGTATGTCCTGTATTTCTAACAGTTTTTCTTTTGCATTATAAAACATAGAATATTCACCTCCGGATTCCGGTTTATTGAGTCGAGTATACCATACTCCACAATAAAAGAATACCATATATACGAGATTTCCGCCGTTTTACTTCGTATATGTGCACCAACTCCTATACGCACATAGGCAGAGATTTGACCGAAACGTTCTCTATCCAACTGCAAGCTAGCAGAATAGGTTGCTGTTTACATCAGCACCAAGAGCGCCGCACAGCAGTTAAAGACTGCCAAACGACCCGCAGTTTTTGAGGAACAGCATCGTGCAGAGCTGACAGCGTACCGGGCGGCAGCAGCCTATTTCAAGGCAAACAACCTCACCAAGCTGCCCAGCCCGAAAAAGCTGGAAGCCGAGTATGCGCAGCTGGCATCCGAAAAGGCAAAGTTCTACGAGCAGTACAAAGAAGCCAAGGAAGAACTGCTCAAGCTGAAAACCGCAAAGCAGAATGTTGCGTCCTTTTTCCGGGAGGAAGAGCAGACGCAACAGGAGAGATAAAGGAGTGTGCGTATGATCAATCTGAAAATCGACCCGGAGTTCCAGTCCCAGATTCCTCCTCTGACCGATGATGAATTTAAGCAGCTTGAAGAAAACATCCTCAAAGAGGGCAAGCTGCTCTCTCCTTTGATCGTTTGGGGCAATACCCTTGTTGACGGTCACAATCGTTATGCCATCCTTCAGAAACACCCGGAGATTTATTTCTCTACCATGCCGCTCCCGTTTGAAAGCAGAGAAGAAGTCCTCGCATGGATCTGCAAGAATCAGTTGGGGCGGCGCAATTTAACCCCGGAGCAGAAGTACTACCTGATGGGCAAACAGTATGAAGCCGAAAAAGCCGCGCACGGCGGTGATCGCAAGAGCAGCGATGCAAAATCAAGTTCGCTAAATGCGAACTTGATCGACAGCACCAAAACCTGCGACCGAATTGCAGAAGAAAACGGAGTAAGCAAGGACACCGTTATCCGCGCCTCGAAGTATATGAAAGGCGTGGAGATCGCAGAAGAACTGATGCCGGGGCTAAAGCAGAGCATCCTGTCCGGACAGACAAAAGTGTCCAAAGCGGATATGCACCGCCTTGCCAAGGTTGCCTGCTATGACCGCGCACAGACCTTGCAGGATATTCTGCACCCGGAGTTGAAGGCGGAACCGACGCCTGACGCTGACGGTGTGATCCGCGTTCCGGGCAAAGCGCCTGTCATGCCATTCCGAAAGTTTGAATCGGTTTATGACAGCGATGCTTACCCGGAGGATGTACGGTACGAGTATGTGGCGTTGGAAGAACTCACTACTCGTTTCCGCATTTCGTTCAACTACCAGTTGGAGCAGATGCCCGATAATGCACAGCGTGATGTGATTCTGGAGATCAGTCACAAGCATAAGGACTATCTTACTTCTCTGGAAGCCGCACTCGCAGATGTTAAAGACCAGACAGCATAACAACAGGCACATGGTATGCTGTTCACAGATGTCCAAAGGAGCGTGCGTTTGAACAAAAAGAAAAAGTCCACAAACACTTTCCCTTATCTCGATGAAGTCATTGATCGTCTGGCACGGGCATTCTACCCAGCGATCCTTGCCTGCTGGAACAGCGAGGAAGGCCAGCGGGAGTTTGCTGCATGGCAGGCGGAGCAGGCTCATCATACTACCAGCAAAGAGAAACAGAGCGTTCCCGACGGGGAACGCTCTGTTGTACATATCGCTATCGTATGTGGATTTTGGCAGGGTGCGTCCTATTCGGGGGCGCACCCTGTTTTTGTTTTGCTCTTGATTACAGTTCCGCGCCGTTCGTCTCAATGACCCGCTTATACCAGTAAAAGCTATCTTTACGCTCGCGGCTCAGGTCGCCGGTGCCATCATCGAACTTGTTGACGTAGATGAAACCGTAACGCTTTGCCATCTCGCCGGTGGAGGCGGAGACCAGATCAATGCAGCCCCACGGGGTATAGCCCATCAGATCCACGCCGTCCTTGACCGCCTCAGCCATCTGCTCGATGTGCCGGCGCAGATAGTCAATGCGATAGCTGTCGTGGATCTTGCCGTCCTCACCCTTCACGTCATAAGCACCCAGACCATTCTCCACCACCATCATAGGCAGGTGGTAACGGTCGTAGATCTCGTTGAGGGTGTAGCGCAGACCAATGGGGTCAATCTGCCAGCCCCAGTCGGAAGCCTTCAGGTAGGGGTTCTTCTTTCCGGCAACGATGTTGCCGCCCACATCCTCGGTATCCTTATGGGTGGTGATGCAGTTGGACATATAATAGCTGAAGGTGTAGAAGTCCACCGTGCCTTCTTTCAGGATGTCAGCGTCCTCGGGCTGCTGCAGGATGGTGATACCGTTCTCGGCGAACCAGCGCTTCATATAGCTGGGATACCCGCCGCGCACCTGCACATCGGAGCAGAACCAGTTGGTGATCTGCATCTTCTGCTGGTTGGTGATCACATCGGCAGGGTCACAGGTCAGCGGATAGCTGGTGATGAAGCAGATCATGTTGCCCATCTTGAACTGGGGATAGTTGTCGTGGGCGTACTTGACCGCCTTGGCGCTGGCCACGAACTGGTGATGAAGTGCCTGAAAACGCTCCTGCTTGTTGTCGGGCACATCGGCGGTGGAGCCTTCAAAGCCTTTGATCGTGCCGGTCTCGAGGATCGCGCCCATGGGCATGGTGCCGCAGTTAATCTCGTTGAAGGTCAGCCAGTACTTTACCTTGTCCTTGTAGCGCTCAAAGATTGCCTTGCAGTAGTTCATGTAGAACTCGATCAGTTCCCGGGAAGCCCAGCCGTTGTACTTTTCCACCAGAGCATAGGGCAGCTCGTAATGGCTGATGGTGACCAGCGGCTCGATGCCGTGCTTCTTGCAGCAGTCGAACACGCGGTCGTAGAACTCCAGACCCTTCTCATTGGGTTCCGTTTCCCAGCCGTTGGGGAAGATGCGGGTCCAGTTGATGGAGGTGCGGAAGGTCTTGAAGTCCATCTCAGCAAAGAGGGCGATATCCTCTTCGTAGTGATGATAGAAATCAATGGCCTCGTGGCTGGGGTACAGACGGTCGGGGCGGATGCCGGTGGTCACCCATTTCGGGCTGGTGTGGGAACCGTTGGTACACATATCCGGCACGCTGGGGCCTTTGCCGTCCACATCCCATGCACCCTCGAACTGATTGGCAGCGCAGGCACCGCCCCACAGAAAATCATCACGGAAAACGCTCATTTTATTCTCCCTTATAATTCAGCGGCAGAGATTCCCAACGCCTTTTGAAGGTGAATGCTGCATCCTTGGGCTGACGCTGGCGCGTAAAGATGCCCTTCTTGTTTCCGTTGACGCGCATAACGCCCTCGGAAGTCTGGAAGTCTGCAAAGTTCCAGACCAGCTCGCCCTGCACAAAATCGTAGCTGTCAAACACGCTGAAATTCATTGCCAGATACTCATTCTGGTATTCCTGACTCCACATGATAGCGGGCAGCTTGTGCTCAGTGGCAAGGGTGTCCGTGCCGAATTCGGTAAAGACGAATGGAACGTTCAGCTTTTTTGCCGCCCACTTGTCCATTTCAGCACGGAACTTGACCTCCGCTTCCTCCATCTCTGCGCCGCCGCTGATGTACCAGCCATAATACCGGTTCAGACAGATGAAATCACACAGCTGATAACAGCGACACTTGTCAGGCGCACTGTTCTTCTCGAACGCACCGGTCAACGGACGGTTCTGCGGGTCCAGTGTACGGGCGGCCTCAAAGACTTTCGTGAAGTAATCCTTTGCATACTCGCTGGTGGTTTCCGGCTCATTGAACAGGCTCCACGCAAAAACGCTGGGGTGGTTCTTGTCGCGCGCCATCATTTCTTTTACCTGCTGAATGTGATTTTTCAGCAGCTCCGGAACGGTTGGGGTCTCAAAGAAATAGGTGTACTGTCCAGTGCCTGCCGCCGCAAAGTTATGGGTCGAACGCATCATGCCGACAGCGGGGACTTCATCAATAATAAGGAAGCCCTCTTCATCTGCCATCTGATACCACTCTTCTGCATAAGGGTAGTGGCTGGTACGGAAACAGTTGGCATCCGTCCATTTCATACACTCAAAATCCCGCTTTGCGACGGCCCAGTTGAAGCCACGCCCCAGAATATCAAAGTCCTCGTGCTTGCCAAAGCCTTTCAGATAGACAGACTTTCCGTTGATGAGTATCTTTGTTCCTCGAATCTCCACTGTGCGGATGCCGATGCGTTCCCGGTACTCGTCCACAGGCAAGCCGTCCTTTTTCAGTACGATGACGATGGTGTAAAGATAGGCGTTCCGCACCTGCCAGAGATGTGCGTTCTGCACGCAGAGAGCACCTTCCGCACCGTTTGCTTCTGCCACCAGCTTATTTTCCGCATCCAGCAGCTGTACTGAAATCTCTCCTGCACCTTCACAGAAAACCTTGTAATCCACCTGTGCATCCGCACCATCCAGCGTATAGCTTACCTCATAGTCCTGAATGCTTTCTGCCGGGAGCATGACCAAATACACACTGCGTTGGATGCCGGAGTAGTTAAAGAAGTCGAAATAAGGCTTAACGATTTTTCTGCCGCTGGAGAGGACATTGTGTGTTCCGCAAGGCAAAGTGCTCTCGTTCAGATCGTTGTTCACCCAGATACAGACCCAGTTCACCGCACCACAGCGGACAACGTCCGTGACGTCGGCAACAACGGGGAGGAAGCCGCCCTCATGCCGGGCGACCTCAATACCGTTGCAGAACACAATTGCACGGTGGGTAATGCTTCCAAAACGAAGCTGCACCTTGCTCTGTGCAGTTTCGGGCACAAAAAAATCCTTCTGATACCAGAAATCGCCGCAGTAATCCCGCTCCGATCCAGTGGTGAAGAAATCGGAAAAGCTGGCAGGCACCGGCATAGAAATGGGGGACGGCAGACCGTCCTTCCAGTTTTCAGAAAGGCCGCAGGACTTTGGGTCAAACTGGAATTGCCACATCCCGTCCAGCGACAGAGCCATGCGGTAACGGTTTGTAATGGGGTAAAGGACTGAGTTTTTCATAATATAACGATGCTCCCGTTTTTTGATTGTATCTATGGTCTGTTTACCAAAAATGCTCCGCAGCTGTTCATCCTTCAAGAAAAACATCTGCGAAGCACTACTCTGTTTACGTATTACTTGCTTTCTTTTCCGGTACATTGTCCATTTCGTCTTTGTAGCCAAAGAGCCAAACCAGCGCAAATACCAGAACACAAACAACCGCAATCGCAACAATTGCCCAGGGACCGTAAACCGCCCAGATAGCGGGAAGGGTCAACAGATTGACACTCATCTGCACATTACGGGTGACATTGAAAGCACCGCAAATTGCACCGCCGACAGCATTTGCGATACAAACCATAATCAATGGTTTCTTATACTTGAGCAGAATACCGTAGATTGCAGGCTCAGTAACACCACCGATCAAAGCCGTAATGGAAGCGGGACCTGCAACCTGCTTGACATTCTTTTTCTTACTTTTCAGGAACACTGCCAAAGTAGCGATTGCAATACTGAAGTTGCAGCTGACGGTCAGCGGCAGCAGGTAATCATAGCCCAATATGCCAAGGTTTGCAAAACCGATGCTCATAATTGCCCAGTGGATACCGAACAAAATCATAACAGGCCACAGGCCAGCCATCAGGGCACCACCCAGCGGCGGGCACAGACGGAGCAGAGACTGGATAGCAACCGAAATTCCGTTTGCTGCCGCAGTAGTGATAGGTCCGATTACGATGAAGGTCAGCGGAACGAGGATGAGCAGATCCAGAACCGGCAGGAAAATATTCCGCACGATCTGAGGAATGACGCGGTTTATCAGCTTTTCAAACTTAGCCTGTACGAAACACACAACAATAATCGGCAGAACGGAGCTTGTATAGCTGACCATCTTGACCGGGATGCCTAAAAACTCCACGGGAATGGGGTCGGTTGCACTGAACAGCGCAGTAATGTTCGGATAGACCAGTGCAGCTGCAATTGCCATCGAGATAAAAGGCTTAGCGCCAAACTTGTTGCCTGCACAATATGCCAAGAAGATCGGCAGGAAGTAGAACACGCCGTCACCAGCAGCGTTCAGGATCGTATAAGTAGTCGTGGATTTATCCAGCAATCCCAGCGTGACGAAAAGAACCAAAAAGCCTTTCAACAGACCGGCACCAGTAAAGGCGCCCAGAAACGGAGTGAAAATGCTGGAAACGATATCGATCAAAGTAGCAACCATGCTCTCTTTTTTTTCGGGCGTATCAGACTCTGTTTCCTGCACAGGTGCCTGCTCGCTGCTGGCAGCTTTGATTTTGGTACCTGCCAAGATCGCATCGTATACATCTGTCACATCCGTACCGATAACGACCTGATACTGACCACCTGCCTGCATCACTTGAATAACACCTGGAGTCGAGTTCAGTTTCTCAGTATTTGCCCTGCTTTCATCCTTCAGCTTGAAACGCAGGCGAGTCATGCAGTGTGCCAGCGAGATGACATTTTCTTCACCGCCAACCAGCTCAACAACTGTTTTGGCAAGTGCGCTGTAATCTTTTGCCATTTTTTCCTCCTATTGCTTTACCGTATAGACGATTCCAGCTCGTGCAGGGCCCGTGCGCAACTGGTTTTTCCGAAAAAGAGGATATCATTTTTCAGAAAAAAGTGATAGAATAAAATTGCGCAATATAGAATTGGTTGTTTTGATTTTATAGAACAAAACAACTTGAATTAGGAGAAAATAGAGAAATGACTTTAATTGAGTGCTGTAAACTCATACAGGATATCACGCGCATTTCAATCACTATTCTGGAGTCGCCCACAGAACGTGCCGAGTTCTGTTCACGGTATCAGTTTCATCCTATACAGGAATATCTGCTCCCTCATAACATTGAGCTTCTTTTAGAAGGTCTATCTTCCAGCGAAATCATAAGTGTAACAGATCTATTTCATCTCAAGCTTTTGTTTTTCCGAGTAGGCTCTATTCCGGTGGTCATTGGGCCATTCTGTACGGAGTTCTTCTCTCTGAATGACTGCGAAAGTCTGCTTCAGCAGCTAAACTTAAAAATTTTTTCTCCCAGTGATCTTCTGGCACACCGCGGACAACTTCCGGTCAGCTCAGAATCCCATCAACGGCATATTATACATTGCTTATTTCATAGCATGGAAATACCCGCGCCTGAGGAGATTCGCGAGATCAATTATAACGAAAAAAATATCAATACCACTTTCCACGATGTCGAGTCGAACATTTCTTATGCAGAACTTGTAGAACAACGCTATGCACTGGAAGCTTCCCTAATGAAGGCAACTGAACAGGGCGATGTGGTTAAAGCGTTAGAAAGCTGGGTCAAACTTCATAACTCTGTAAAATTTTTAAATCACCTGCGTTTAGGGCAGACTCTGGAGGCTGCCCGAATTTCCGCGGCTGTTACCCGTACAGTTATTCGTATTGGGGCAATGCATGCCGGAATTCCGCCTGTTGTCAATGACCATATTTCTGCTGTCAGCTCCACTATCATCAGAAACGCCCATAGCATCGATGAAATCAACCAGGAGCATGAACGGCTGATCCGTGAATACTGTCAGACCATCCGGCGCAAAAAGACCACCGGCTACAGTAGCCTGACGATCAGTGCACTGTATTATCTGGAGCACTCCTATGCACAGGCAGTCACCGTGCAAAACATGGCAAATGAGCTGGAGGTTTCCCCGAACTACTTGATCGCACAATTCAAAAAGGAAGTTGGTATCACGCCGCTCGCTTATCTGAATCGCATTAGAATGCAGCACGCTGCACACAGTTTGGCGCATAGCAGAGTACCAATACACGAAATTGCAGAATCCGTTGGCATCATGGATGCTAACTATTTCGTCAAACGCTTCAAAGCAGAATTTCAGGATACTCCGAGCCAATACCGTGCTAAATATTTTCAATAACTCCGTTGTGTTTTTCTCTGTTTGAGCAGCAAGAAAAGTGGGCAGGCGCGTAGCACAGAAAATGTATAACGATCACCCGCAACTGTTGTCGAGTCGCACCGAATGTTCTATCCGCACATAAAAACAGTTTCCATCTGTAATTTTGTCGTACAGATGGAAACTGTTTTTTTAGGGAATCTTTATAGCGTGGTCAATCTTCTAATCCATGACTCCCAGCCACTTTCTTCAAATATTCCTCCGGGTCACCATTCAAAATCAAATCCGCATAGCCAAGCGGGTCATTGTAGATGAGATAATCCAACTCCGACCTCTGCGCCACGGTCACATCCAGAGCATCCTCAACCCTGGTGCAGTCAATGGAAATTTTTCTCCCATCTTGGAGAGTCAACTCCACACACCCGGTATCCATGTTAAACTTGCAGGCTCTTTCATCGTACTTCATAATCGCATCCTCCAATTCTTGTTATCGGCTTACGGTCTACGACAAGGCATCGGAGGTTTACGCCGTCCACGGGAGCCTTCATTGTTGTACCCGAAGAAAACGAAAAATCCGAACCCTTCTCCAATCGGAAATAGGTTCGGATTTTTCTTGTTTGGTGGGCGCGGGTGGATTCGAACCACCGAAGCTGAAAAGCAGCAGATTTACAGTCTGTCCCCATTGGCCACTCGGGAACACGCCCAGATACAGTTCTTCGCAGTCACGGACTGCCTGTATATATTACCACTTGGGGGCGTATTTGTCAACTGCTTTTTACAGCTTTTTCAGAAAAGAAGCTGACCGCACGGCTCAGTCGCGGGGACGGCCATAGCGGTGGACTTTTTTGGAGGAATGGCGGGTGTGGGGGGAGTTGAGCAGGACCCACGCCACATAGATGATGGCGCAGATGGCGCTGACGACGAGCACAACCTTGAGGTAGAGGCTGCCGAAGAACTCCTGCAGCTTCGAGAAAGAGTAGAGCAGGCTGCTCCGGCTCACGTCCTGCCCGGCGATGAGGTTGACCATGCCGATGGTCTCGCCGGCCAGCTTCAGCTCCACGGTGCCGACAACATCGCCCTGCTGGACGGGGGCGCAGACATAGTCGGGCAGATGGAAGTATTTCTGGGTCACGGTGCCGTCGCCCGAAGAGGGCAGCAGAGTCATCATGCTGTTGTCAGGGTAGAGCTTGAGGGTGTCGGTGTCGGAGGAATACTTCACGGGGATCTCTGCCAGAGCAAGGTCGGTGTCCAGCGCAGGCTGGATGGAAAAGCTCTGGAACACCCAGTCTATGAGGCGGGTCGTCTCATAGAGGGCCGGGCGGCGGTTGGCGTAGCCGTAGGTGTCACAGGTGTCGGGGCTCTGCATGATGCAGAAGATATAGGTGGAGCCGTCCTGATTGGCCCACGAAACATAGCTCTGGTCGCCGTGGTCGTTTTTGTAGGCCATCACATCGCACATGCCGCCCTGCATAGACTTGCGGTAGAAGCTGCCGCCGCTGGTCTTGTTGAGGGCGACGTTCTGGTTCAGCAGCACGAAACTCTTGGTGTGCTTTTCCTTGGCGGGCATGGTGAAGGCGGGGGCCGACGAGATGTCCACAAAGGCGTCAAAGCTCATCAGATACCGCAGGATGAGGTACATATCCACGGCAGTCGTTACATTGCCGCTGTCGAGGCCGCAGGCGTCCGTCCAGGTGCTGCCGGTGGTGCCGATGCGCTGGGAGAGGGTGTTCATCTGGCTCACCCAGCCTGCAAGGTCGCCGCCCGAAAGACTATAGGCGAGGCCCATCGCGGCCTCGTTGGCGTTGCGCAGAAGCATGGCGTAGACAGCTTCCCGGTAGGTGAAGGTCTCATTGGAGCGCATATCGGCATTGTCACTGTTGTGGACATAATCCGAGATGGCAAAGGGCATCTGGAAGGTGTTGTCGAGCTGGTCGGCGTAATTCGTCAGCAGCAGCGCGATGGTCATATATTTGGTCAGGCCCCCGGCAGGCACCTGACGGGAGCTGTCCTTGTCGTAGACGATGATGTTGGTGTCGGTGTTGACGATGTAGGCGCTCCTGGCCTGCACCTCGTAAAAGAGGCTGGGGTCGAACATGGCCGAAGCCGGCGCGCACAGGCAGCTCAGCAGCAGGATAAGGCTCAGAAATAGGGTGACGATACGTTTCATGTGGACATTTTCCTCAAAAAGCGATAATATATTAGAGTATCGGACAAAATGTGCTGTCCGTTCCTACAGGGCAAAAACAAGGCTCAGAAGAGGGCCTCATACTTTATAATAACAGGTTTGGCGGAGCGTGACAAGGCTTTTGGGGCGATTTCACACTCCGCAAAAGGAGGCAGAGGATGGTATATCTTACGGGCGACACCCACGGCGAGCTGGACCGCTTCAAAGAAGGGGAGCTGCGCCGGGCCGGCAAGGGCGATTTCGTCGTTGTGCTGGGCGATTTCGGCTTTGTGTGGGACGGCAGCAAGGCCGAGCAGAAGAATCTGGACTGGCTGCGCAGGCGGCCTTATACCATCCTTTTCCTCGATGGCAGCCACGAGAACTATGACCTGCTGGAACAGTACCCCACCGAAGAGCGGTTCGGCGGGCTGGTGCAGCCGCTGGGCGGCAATGTGTACCACGTCTGCCGGGGCAGCGTACTGGAACTGGAAGGGAAGAAGTACCTCTGCTTCGGCGGAGCGGAAAGCCCGGACAAGGAAGAGCGGGAAGCCCACGTCAACTGGTGGCCGCAGGAGATGCCCTCGGACGAGGAATACGCCCGCTGCGAGGCCGCGCTGGAAGCGAACGGCTGGCAGGTAGATTATGTGCTGACCCACGACGCGCCAAGCAAATTTCTGGATTTCAGCGTGCTGGCTGAGGGCGAGAATAACCGGCTGCACCTCTTCCTCGACAAGGTCGTCATGAAAACGACTTACGAGAAATGGTTCTTCGGCTGCCATCACAAGGATGTGCAGCTCTCTACCAAGAGCCGCTGCCTCTTCTGCGATGTAGTGAGCATCGGCGAGAAGAAGCCGTGGTGGAAGAGAAGATAACGAAAAAGGACTGCCGCGGGCAGTCCTTTTTCGTTACTCAATTCATTGCACCGGCTTTGTCGAACATCTGCTCCACCTGACGGGCCAGCAGGGCGTGTTCGGGCCGCTCGAGAAGCGGGTCTTCGGCCAGCAGGGCCGCAGCCTCGCTCTGGGCCGCGTGGAGGGTGCGGGTGTCGTTCATCAAATCGGCGATCTGCAAGGTCGGCAGACCGTGCTGGCGGCTCCCGAAGAAGTCGCCGGGGCCGCGGGTCTCGAGGTCGTACTGCGCCACGGCGAAGCCGTCTGAGGTGGAGCAGAGGAACTTGAGCCGCTTCTGCACCGACTCCGATGCATTGTCGCTGACGAGGAAGCACCAGCTCTCTGCCGCGCCGCGTCCCACACGCCCGCGCAGCTGGTGCAGTGCGCTCAGGCCGTACCGCTCGGCGTTTTCGATGACCATGACCGTCGCATTCGGCACGTCCACACCGACTTCGATGACGGTGGTGGACACGAGGGCGTCCAGACGTCCGGATTTGAAGTCGTCCATCACCTCGGCCTTTTCCTTCGGCTTGAGCTTGCCGTGCATCAGGCCCACCCGGCGGTCCGGCAGATAGGCTTTTGCGATGTCCTCATAGTAGCTCTTGACGGCGTTCAGACCGCTGCCGCCCGCGTCCTCGATGGCAGGGCAGACGATATACGCCTGTCGTCCGGAATCGATTTCTCTATCAAGGAAGCCGTAGAGGCCGGCCCGCTTTTTGCCGGTGATGCAGCGGGTCTTGACGGGCTTGCGGCCCGGCGGCAGCTCGTCGAGGATGGAGATGTCGAGGTCGCCGTACATCAGCAGCCCCAGCGTCCGAGGGATGGGGGTGGCGCTCATGACCAGCAGGTGGGGGTTCGCGGCCTTTTCGGCCAGCAGGCCCCGCTGGCGCACACCGAAGCGGTGCTGTTCGTCCACGACGGCCAGACCCAGCCGGGCGAACTCCACGCCCTCGCTGAGGATGGCGTGGGTGCCTACGATGAGGTCGGCCTCGTCGTCCCGGATGGCGG
>OBVJ01000391.1_pt1 | contig 20916 bp, 9 predicted proteins | sample 1495071 | NCBI WGS metagenome assembly OBVJ01 (sample SAMEA2579985, study PRJEB22360) | human gut metagenome | reverse complement strand
TATATATATAAGAGTATAAAACAGAGCACTCCAGTTTATATTTACATTATATTTGAATATCTTATGCAAGATCATCTTCATCTTACATATATAAACATTCTAAATTAGATGAAGTCATCAACATAGCAAACAAGCGTTTCTTCATAAATGAGCAGAAATAGGTAGTTAATATAATCAGTCTATTATTTTATAATTGTTTATAATCACACAATTATAGAGTCATCTTATTGAGTCATATACGTATAGAAAACAATATATAAACGCAAAAAACAACGCCATCCTTTCGGATGGCGTCGTTTCGCATAAGGATTGTGTGCCCTAGTCGGGGTCCAGGGAACAGCAAGGCCCTCAAACAATCGCCGTATGAGGGCCATATGTAGTTGTTCATTATATACACTGTGCGTCACACATCATCTTCCTAATTCATTGTATATCGTTTATGCCGAGCTCTCAGTGTGTTAATGATTTATAGTTAAATTTACAAACCTTATTATTGAATCGCAGCGCGCAAGTCTACTTTTTTAGTTTCTTGGTTAGCCGGACGATTAATTGCTTCGCGAAGATCTACAGTATGTTCATCTTGAACAGTAGGTTCTTCACTAGCTTTATTTTTAACGGTTTGTTTAGCTGCGAACCAGATTGTTTCGTTCATGTAGTGACGAAGTTCTTCGTTAGAAACGTTTTCTTGGTCTTTAGCCATTACATCCAAAATAGCATCTTCTAATGCTTGTGCTTCGTCGTCAGTCATAGGACCGCCAACTTCTTTTTGTTTTTGGATGATTTCGTTAATACGATCTGTCATGCCGCGCAATACATTGTAACCATAGCTGTTAGTGAAGCCATCTTCTTTATTGTATTTAGGCATTTCAAAGTATTCGTATTCATTTTTATTACGGTTTTCACCATTCCAGTTCAAGAACACTTCTTGACCATGTACACGACCGATGGAATGTGTACGGAAGTAGTCAGCATAGTTGTGTTTGTCATAGGAATGTAACCATTTTTTCTCAGCTTTTGTCATACGTTCATGGTTTTCGTATTTCACTTTAGCTTTTGCGATGTTGATTTCCGCATTTTGCCAAGCTTTCACATAGTCATGAACAGCAGACACTGTTTGTGGACTAGCCACTGGAACCAATACTACATTGCCCAATGCTGGAGCAGATACTGGATTACGTAAAATTAGGTTATCGTCATATGTTGGAGCGGATTGTGCACCTACAACGCCTGTAGAAATAACAAGAGCCGCTGCACAAGCAAGTAATGTAGATTTTTTCATTCTATATTCCTCTTTTCTATCGTTAGATTATGGTGAAAGTATCTCTCACGCGTTTCACGTTCATATTTAAAAGCATTATTTTCATAAACAATAGGGAGAGGTAAGCGCTACGCTAGGTAGCGCATACCTTCCTTTATTCATTCAGTTCTTACACTCACAAATGATTACATACCAAGTTTTGCCATCATAGCAGCAATTTGAGCTTTCATTTGTTCGTTTTCAGCTTTCAAATCAGATACTTCTGTTTTTAATCCAGCGTTTTGTGCTTTAACGGAAGCCATTTCTTGTTGCATTGCATAAGCAGAGCTGATAGGGCCTTTGCGGTAACGATCTGCTACAGCAGCTTCGCTATCACGGTTGCCAACTTTCCAAGTTACACCAGCGTTTGCCATCATGTGACGGGAACCACCTGCCCAAGCTAAGCCTGCATGCATCATTGTGGACTCGTTTTTGTAATGAGCAACGCCCATTGCAATAGCGGAGTTACCACGGTAGTTACCATAACCAGCCATGATTTGAGTTGGTTCTAATGGATCGTATTGGATAGGTTTCAATGCTGCAAGAGCTGCGCCTTGTGCACCTACACGACCGATTTCATCAGTTAACTCATCGAAACGAGGGCTTGCACCAGTAGACAAGTCGTATACTTTAGCGCCATCTGTAGATTCAGATTCACGAACACCTACAGTACCATCAGTGGATTTAACGATTGTACGGGAATCTTTCAATTGTTTCAAGTTAACCGCATCGCTATCATCTGTACCTTTACCAAGGTTAGTAATTTTGTTACCACCCATGTTGAGGTTACCACCAGTTACGGAAAGGTCACCAGCGTTGAAGTTCAATGCAGGACCATTTTCGCTATTTCTGATAGAGTTAATACCTTTAAGGTCTTTGTTCAATTTAACTGTTAATGTATCGTTACCATCAGCTACTACGTTGATGTTACCAGCAGCGGATTTGAATGTAGCGGATTCAGCAGCAGTTACGCCTTCACCTTGAACTTTAACAAGCGTATTCAACGCATGTTTGTTTTCAGTGTCAGTGTTGTTACCAGTGAATTTCAAGCCATCGTCCATAGTTGCCACTTCACGTACGATATCTTTGCCGTCTTTACCTTTAATAGGGTTGCCGTCTTTATCTTGTGGAGTGTAAACGATACGTTGAGATTTATCAGTGCCAGCTTCTGGGTTCACTAATGTTTGTTTACCGTCGTTAGTGGAGATATCAACAGATTTACCATTGCTACCGTCAGCACCTTTAGGACCAGTCAAGCCAATGTGACCTACGCCGTCTTTACCAGCGATGGATACAGCGTCTTTACCATCTTTACCGATGGAAACTTTACCGTCGATACCGTTAGCACCGTCTTTACCAGAGATGGATACACCATCTTTACCAGCTACGCCATTTTTACCAGGAACGCCAATGGAGTTCAAGCCGTTAAGATCTTTATCAAGAGCTACCACAACTTTACCATCTTTAGTCATAGTTTTGATGTTGGATGCGCTGTAGTTGTCATCAGCTTTAGTGCCTTCGCCTACGATTTCAAGTTTTTCACCCAAGTTTTTGTGGATGTCATTACCAGATTGAGCACCGAAGTTCAAACCTTTGTTGCCGATTGCATCAGCAGTATTTTTAAGGTCAGTAACGTTTACAGCACCGTTCTTAGTATTGTTGTCGCCAGCAGCAGCATCAATCTTATCTAAGAATGTATTACCAGCTTTATCAGCGATGGAAGAACCAACGTTGTTCAATTTCATTGGATCTGTAGTAGAAGCGTTAGGGTTGTTCATGGAAGCGATAATATCGCCAGCATTTACAACATCACCAGAACCATCTTTAGCTGTATTGAAAGTACCATCTGGTTGTTTGTAAACTTTAGTGCCGTCTTGTTTAGTGTATACCACTGGAATTTGAGCATTGTTTACAACACCTTGGTTATTGATCTTAATGTCATATTGGTGACCTTTAGCTGCATCATAAGTTGCAGATGTAGGATCATTTTTGTCAGTTACAGAGATAGTACCATCAGAAGATTCAACAGTTGTAACTTTATCTTTCAATTGTTTAACGTTTACTGCATCTGTATCAGCTTCACCAGCTTTAACACCTGTGATTTTCTTATCGCCAGCATTAATGCCATCTTTCTTAACAGATGGGCCACCATTGATAGTTAAGCCATCGTTATCAATCTTAGTATCGCCGATTTTTACGGAACCATCTTTAGTAAGATCAATGTCTTTAGCCAATTGAACTTTCAATTTACCGCCATCAGCATTTACGCCGATATTGTTGTCAGTCAATTTAGTGCTGTCTGCACCACCAACGATATCTACTACGTTGTTAAGATGTTTCTTAATAACATTAGGGTTAGTATCTTGGTTAGCTTGACCGTTGTCACCAGCGAACTTCATACCATCATCATGAGTTGCAACTTCGTGTGTGTTACCATCTTTGTCTTCGTATACGATACGAGTCAATTTATCACCAGGTTGACCATCAACACCAGGAACACCGTCTTTAACGGAAATCTTAGCACTTGCGCCATCTTTACCGTCAGCACCCTTAGGACCAGTCAAGCCGATAGAGCCATCTTTACCGTTGAGTACAACAGATGCGCCGTCTTTACCGTTAACACCGATCTTACCATCAACGCCGTCTTTACCATCTTTACCAACAACTACGCTGTCAGCTTTAAGGTTTTTATCAAGTTTAACGTCGATAGTTGTATTACCATCTGCGTCTTGACCGATGATAGTCTTAACGTTTTCACCGCTGTATTCAGTATCAGCTTTATTACCTTCACCTTGGATTTTCACAGTGGAACCAAGTTTATTAGTTTTTACACCACCAGTGTTAGCATCGAATTTCAAGCCTTTTTCAATCAATGCGTCAGCTGTATTTTTAAGGTCAGTTACGTTTACTGCACCGTTCTTAGTTTTGTTATCAGCAGCTGCTGCATCAATTTTGTCTAAGTAAGTGTTGCCAGCTTGATCAGCAATAGTGGAACCTACGTTGTTCAACTTCATAGGAGTTGTTGTGGAATCGCCACCATTATTCATGGATGCAATTACATCAGCAGGTTGAACTGTAGTACCACTACCATCTTCTTTTGTATTGAAAGTAACATTACCTGTAGCAGGGTCTACAATTTTGTAAAGTTTGTTGCCATCTTTATCAGTGTAAACAACTGGAGTTTGAGCTTTTTCAACTACAGATTGATTATTGATAGTGATGTCATATTGGTGACCTTTAGCTGCATCATAAGTTGCAGATGTAGGATCGTTTTTATCAACTACTTTGATGGAGTTATTGGAAGACTCAACAGTTGTAACTTTGTCTTTCAATTGTTTAACGTTTACTGCATCAGTATCAGCTTCACCAGCTTTAACATTAACAATTTTGTTACCGCCATTATCTAGGCCAGTGTTAGTCAACTTAACATCAGTTGTAGTTGTACCAGGAGTTGTTGGAGCCTTAATTGTGATACCGTTGTTATCAACTTTTGTAGCGCCAGTAGTCAAGGAACCATCAGCATCCAAGTCAACATTTTTAGCCAATTGAACTTTCAATTTGCCATTAACATTGTTAACACCGATATTATCAGTAGAAGTCAACTTAGTTTTATCTGCACCACCGATGATGTCGACAACGTTGTTAAGATGTTTCTTAATAACTTGTGCATTTGTATCTTGGTTTGCTTGACCATCGTCACCAGCAAACTTCATACCATCATCATGAGTTGCTACTTGATGTTCGTTGCCGTCTTTATCGTTGTAGAAGATACGAGTGATACCATCAACACCGTCTTTACCATCAACGCCAGCTTTACCTTCTTTAACAGTAATATCAGCAGTTGCATTTTTACCATCTTTACCAGCAGGACCAGTCAAACCAATGTGACCTACGCCATCTTTACCGGAGATAGATACTGCATCTTTACCGTCTTTACCAGAAATACCAACTTTACCATCGATACCATTTGTACCAGGAAGGCCAGGAGCACCTGTAGCACCTTGAGGTCCAACAATAGTTACGCCATCTTTACCTGCTTGACCATCTTTACCATTAACAACTACTTTATCCAAGTTAGTTAAATCTTTGTCTAGGCTGTAAGTATAAGTTTGAGTTTTATTGGCTGCATCAACAGTTTGTTTTACAGTCAAGTTTTTACCTGCTGCAAAGTTTACAGTGCCACCATTTTCAACAGCTGTTGCAGTTGCTGCACCATCTAATTTACCATCACCAGCAATTGCATTAGCTTTGAAACCGTAGTTATTACCAGCTGCAGGAATGTTCAAGTCGGAGAAGTCGATAACTGCTTTAGTATCAGATACTGCAGTACCTTTGCCATCGTTGTATGTCAATGTAACTTTCTTAGTAGCTGCATCGTATTTGTATACGTTTTCAGTACCGCTTACTACGCCGCCTTTAGCTTCAGTGCTACCAGCTTTAACTGCTGTAGGAGCAATGTGAAGTTCATTTGCACGTAAAGCATCAGCTGTAGATTTCAAGTCAGATACGTTAACAGCTGCATTTGGAGTCAAGCCATTAGCTGTATCCAATTTAGTTAAGTAATCTGCGCCTGTTTGATTTTTAATAGCAGAGCCAACATTATTAACAATGGAGTTACCACCAGTTGTATTGCCTGCTGCATCTTGGATGGATACGATAACATCACTTGCAGGAACATCATTACCAGGAGCACCATCAACATTAGTTGTGAAAGTACCATCTGGGCGTTTAACCACTTTAGTGCCATCAGCTTTAGTGTAAACAGCTGGAGTTACAGCATTTACAGTGTAAGTTTTTTGGCCAGTAGTAGCATCAGATGCTACAGTTACGTTAACATTTTCGCCACCTTTAACGATTGTGCCAAGACCAGTAATTACATTCTTGCCAGCATTATTGATGTTGGAAAGATCGTTTTTAGCAACGCCTTTAATAACAGCTTTTTCACCTGTTACCAAGTCACCATTACCATCTGTATACGTCATAGTAACATTGCCATCGTTATCTACTGTATACTCATTGCCTGCAGTTGTTGCTGTAATGTGTTTTTCATCTTTAAGATTAGCAACTTTATGAACTGTAGTACCACCATCGTTAGTGTATGTAATGCGGTCGCCATCTTTCTTAATGACAGTTTCACCAGTACCACTAGGATCTTTCAACGTAATTTCTTTAGTAATTGTTTTACCAGTTGTTACGCTGTCAAGATCTTTAAGGTCTTTATCAAGAGCAAATGCAACAGAAGCATTACCGTTACCATCGTTAGTTTGGTTTACAGTCAAGTTTTTACCTGCTTGCATTGTTACTGTTTTACCATCAGCAATGTTTTGAGCTGCATTGGAACCTGCTGCAACAGTACCTTCTGTGCCAGACACTTTATCGGAAGCGATGTTCCAAGTGGATGCTGTACCAGCAGCTGCATTTACATGTAAGTCATATGTTACTTGATTGCCATTTTCTGTTTTATTGATTGTTACAGATTTATCATTAGATGTAACAACTGTACGAGCTGCTTTCAATTGATCGAGGTTAACTGCATCAGTACCGTTAACTGCAGGAGCTACATTAGTGATAGTTTTGTTACCAGCGTCAATACCAGTTTTAGTTACAGATGGACCACCAGTGATTGTTACACCATCGTTGTTAACTTTAGTATCACCAATTGTTAAGGAACCATCTTTAGTCAAATCAACGTTTTTGTTCAAGTTGTACTTAACAACGCCATCATTACCGATTTCTGCTGTAGTATTTGTACCATTTGTAAAGTCTAAACCTTTTTCTAATGTAACTGTTTTAGCGCCAGCATTATTAGCTTTGTAAGTTAAAGGAATTACTTTAGCTGCTTTAGCGCCATCGAATGTTACAGCATAAGAAGTGTTGTGGTTAGTAGCATCATCTGTAGGAGTTACAGTGATAGGGCTATCAGTATTACCACCATTATTTACTGTTACGGCTTCACGAGCTGCATCTTTAACAGCATTACGGGAAACATTAACTTCGTATTGAGCATCTGCATCGCCAGAGTTTTTACCATTACCAACAGTAACATCAGCAATGTTAGTATCGCCAGCTGCAGCAGCTTTTTTAACTACACTTTCAGTAGAAGAAGCACCAGCTGCTGGAGTATTAGCAACAGCTACTTTATAAACTGTTTTATTAGGATCAGTTGTATCTTTAGTTACTGTTACATTATTAGAACCAGGAGCTACTTCAAAGGTATGGTTCAATTTAGCTTTTGCATCTTCGGACAAATCAGCTACTACATCTGTACCAGAAGCAGTTGTTTTGATGTATTGACCGTTGTTAGCACCAACTACACCGAAGCTCAAACCACCAGTTTTATTGAATTTTTGAGTATCTGTGTTACCAGTGTTACCTGCTAATTTAATTGTGTTGTTGAAGCCATCGCTTACTTTTTTCAATTGGTCTTCAGTTGCTGCACGACCGGAAACAACAGTTGGGTTAGTAATATCCCAATCTTTGTTTTGTAAGCCAGTTATATAGCCACCTTTACCATCTAAGGAAATAGGGTTGTTGCCTTCAACTTTTACAACTTGATCACCAGCGAAGGAGATTTTACCAGAACCGTTACCATTTGTAATGGAAGAGATATCTGTCAAGTCACCTTCTACATTTACTGTGTAAGGAGTAGCTGCTTTACCATCACCTGTTACAGTAGTATTTTTACCAGCTGCAACTTTAGAAGGATCTGTGTTACCATTAGCACCATTAGCACTTACTGTATAAATATCATGACCATCAGTACCTTGAGTTTTAGCAACACTTACACCACTACCAGCTTTAACTTCAGTTCTTAAACCTTTAATTTGGCTTACGTTAACTGCGTCAGTATCATCAGTACCAGGAGCTACGTTAGTAATTTTTTTGTTACCAGCGTTGATACCAGTTTTAGTTACAGATGGACCACCAGTGATAGACATACCACCGTTATTCATTACAGTGTCGCCAATTGTTAAAGAGCCACCGTTAGTCAAGTCAACGTCCTTGTTCAAGGAGTATGTGAATTGTTTACCAGCTTGGTCTAAAACAATGTTTTTACCAGCACTGAAAGTAACAGTGTCACCAGGGCTTACTTTTTCAGAAGTAGTGCCGTTTGTAGTACCACCATTATTAGCGGAAGTTACTTTCCAACCAGAGTTATTGATTGCTTGAGTTACATTGTCAGTTGTAGCAATGCCATTTGTAGTAGGAGCAACTGCTTTACCATCAGCATTAGTAGTAATATCAGCACCTATTTTAGCTTTTACTGTAACACCATTTTTATCAGCAGATGTAGAAATAAATGTAGGATCATCACCTTTAATTTTCAATGTACCATCATCTAACAATACATCGCCATTGCCAGTGTCACCAGCGTATTTCAAGTTAACGCTTCTTAATTGAGCTACGTTAACAGCATCAGTATCATTAGTACCTGCAGCAAGACCTGTAATTTGACGAGTTGCAGTAGCACCATCACCTACGGAAACAGCTGCCAATGTGGATGTTTGTGCCGTACCAGCTAAACCAGCATATTTATTAGTACGAGTTTCAGCTGGGTTGAAGCCTTTAACACCTGCATCTACAGTTGCTTTAGAGTTAGAACCAAGAGCTACGCCATCGGCAACAGATGCAGAAGATTTATAACCCTGAGCTACAGAACGAGATGCACCTGCAGTTGTTTCTGCGCCACCACCAATAGCAACAGAACGGTCTCCATTAGCTTTTGACATTGCACCAACAGCTACCGCATAATCAGCTGCTTCTACAGTTTTATTTTGAGAAGCAGAACCAATAGCTACCGCATAGTCACCTTTCGCTTTTGTACGCGCACCTAAAGAAACAGCACCAGTTTTTGTAGATTCAGCTTCACGACCGATAGCTACAGTATCTTGACTTGTTGCTTTGTTGTCTAAACCAATAGCGATTTGAGAGTTTTCTTTAGTTGCAGTAGTAGGATCCCCAATAGAGGAGTCAGCGATATTATTTTTACCAATTGCGATACCGCCCATTGTATTAGCAGTATTACTATTACCCATTGTAATAGTATCACCAAGATTGGAATTATTTTGTTTACCAATAGCGATAGAAGCACTACCTTTTGCTTTGGATTGATAACCCATTGCAGTAGCAAAATTAGCATTTACTTCAGATTCACGACCGATTGCTACCGCATAACCACCAGTAGCTTTAGTCTGTGCCCCGATTGTAACAGTATTTACAGAGTTACTTGTGGAATCACGACCAATAGCTATACTATCACCAGTAGAATCAGTTGTAGCATTATGACCAATACTGATGTTATCAGTACCTCTAGCCCAGCTTTCACGGCCCATAGCAATAGAGTATTGACCGCTACCTCTATCTTGGTTAGCTGGATTAGAGTTTGCACGGTTACCAATCGCAATAGAATCTTCAGCAGATGCCATAGATACGTTACCAATAGCTACAGAAGCACGTCCTGTTGCTTGGTTATAAGCACCCATAGCAACTGCTGCACCGCCAGAAGCTGTATTACCATTACCTAGAGCCATTGCAGAATTTTCTGTAGCCGTATTTCGCGCACCGATTGCAATAGTTCCATCTTGGTCATTAGTTCTATTTTGATAACCAACTGCTACAGAGTTTCTTCCAGTAGTATTAGAACCATTATAAGCATCAGGAGTGATATTAACAGCACTACCACCATAATTACCACCTGCTTGTACAGGTGTACCTGCTGTAGCAGCTACCATAGCCAAACCAGCTAATACGCTAGCAAGAGCTTTTTTCTTACCACCATTGTTTTTTGCAACTTCGGAAACTACTACGTAGCACTCTTTAGTTTTGCTCCAAACAACTTTAAAGATTTTATTCATATTACTATGAACCCCTTTCTTAACTAGACACAATTACAATCCTTATAATTAAATCATTTAAATACAAAAGAAGGAAAAGCCTAAATTTCCCATACCTTTACGCCTTTCTGAGTATCTTTCATATTTCTTTCATTTTGTGTCATGAACAGAATATCATATATCGAAAATGTTGTAAATACTTTTCTTCATGTTTTTATCATAATCGACAGGATTTATTGTTAGAACCTTTATTTTGTTAAACAATTTTTAATATATGGGTGAATTTTTACTCATTTTTTCTATGTTTTATACGTATTTTATAAAATATAATCTATTTATTTCAATGCAGTTCGGCATTTTTCGATAACTACATTAATTATAGTTATAAATAAACGTTTAATCGATTTATGAAGATTGATTTTTCTCGATTCCAAACCTTATTTATATATTATCTATAAAATATGGATCATAGAAAAATATAATTATAATAATCCAACAACCTTTTAAAGGTACTTTCACATTTTTTTCATATACGAACTTATAAATGAAATAACTATGAATTTTTTGACCGATTTTGATAAAAATTATGATATACTAAATCATTATGAGGACCATTTTACGAGTATTAGTTATAGAGGGGATATATTCTAATGAGTAAACAACACATTACTAGTGTAGATCAATCTAAAATTAACGACCTAAAGGAATCTTACGACGATTTTCTATACGTATCAAAACCATTTTCCAATACATGTATTACATCTTTAATGGCAAAAGCTCTTATTTATGGCTTAGACCCAGTACCAGTTGAAGACGCGCGCGTATTAGAGTTGGGCTCTTCTTGCGGTGGAAATATCATTCCCCAAGCCCTATATAATCCAACGACTACCTTTACAGGTATCGACCTATCCCCTACTCAGGTAAAGCATGGGAATGAATTAATTGAATCCATGGGGCTAAAAAATATTACATTATTAGAAAAAGATATTATGGATATTGATGATTCATTTGGTACCTTCGATTACATTATCGTCCATGGTATTTGGTCTTGGGTGCCTGATGTGGTAAAAGATAAAATCCTTAATATTTGCAGTCGCAACTTATCTGATCGTGGTATTGCCTATGTTTCATATAATACGTATCCAGGTTGGAAACGGTTAGAGCAATTGCGGGATATTATGTTATATTCTGAAAAACATGCACCTAACGATTCATTACAAGAGCGTACGATCTACACAAAAAATGTATTAAAACTCATTGCAGAAACAATGAAGCTAGATGAACGGTCTACCAAAATTTCTGATTATAAGATCAATAACATAAATCGTGTACTCCAATCTAACGATTACTACGTTGGTCATGAATACTTAGAGGCCATTAACGATCCTGTATATGTGTCAGAATTTATTGAACGTGCGCAAGAGCAAGGTTGTGCTTACATCGGCGACGAAACATTGAATCGTTCCTTCATTACATGGCTTGATAGTAGTGTCGAAAATAATATTAGAACATTAGCTAGAGATAGCTACATTGATAAGGAGCAGTACTACGATTATGTGTATGATACTCAGTTCCGCATGGCCCTATTAACAAAGTGTAGCAACGAAGATAAGATTTCCCATGACGAAAGGGTTGAGAAGAAAGTACTAGATACACTATACTTCAACAATGCCTTGGATGAAGAGCCTGGTGTTCCTCCAGAATGGACCAATGTTATGCACATTAGCATTCAAGAATTAATGGATACAAAACGACCATTCAATGTAGCGGATATTATGAAACATATTGAAGAACATCATCCTGATTCTGAAATCGATACTGATGCTATGTATAGACGTTTATTCCATCTCGCTATCGTTGGACATGTCAACACGTATGCTAAAAAGTATGATCAATTACCGTTTGTGGAAAATGAAACCTATATTCCAGAACACTTTATCAACTATGTATCCACCCTCGTTGAAAAAGGTGGTTATCAATACATGTGCCTCGGCAACATGTATAATCAAATAGACTACTCTGTTGATGAAGGTTTATCGTACGTCATGAAATTGATGGCAAAACCAATATCTCGTCAAGAATTGATTGATACTATGAACGAAAACATGACCGTTGAAAGAACAAAAGATGATGGCACTAAACACATTGTGTCCTCTGAGCAATATTTAGACGAATCCATCGCACATATCCAAGCGTTAGGATATTTTGCAAAATAAATCGCAAATAATATAATCACAAATAATATCGAAAATTACATAATATGGAACTACAAAAGGAGTAACTGATCATATCAGTTACTCCTTTTTTGATTCACTACTATGCAACCTCGGGGTGGAGTTGAGGTATGCATAGTAGCTACTTATTAAGTTGTGTGAACACTATAAACTAATAGTATCCTTATTTTTTATTAACGCGAACGCGTTCGATTGTTGGTTCACCTTTAGCATTTTTAGCTACAGTGTCAACACGGAACAAAGCCATTTCAGGGCTGAATTCTGTTACAAGGCGATCATTAACTGTTACGCCGTCTTGAATAGCACGGTATACAATTTGAGCAAATTCATAACGTGTTAACATACGGTCACCACCGAATGTGCCATCTGGATAGCCTTCTACAAGACCACGACGAGATAAATCGCTTACAGCTTCATATGCCCAATGGTTTGTAGGGATATCTGGGAACAATGTTGTGTGATCGGCTTTCATCTTAGTACCAGCAACACTATTCAACAATGTAGTCAATTTTTGAATTTGAGCATTTTGTTCAGCTACTGTTTTCTTAAGAGCTAATACTTCTTTACCAATTGCTACACGAGAGCGAGATACATTGCTATGAGCGCCTACTTTCACAGATAAACCAGCATTAAATACTGTTTCATCACTGCCTACAGTAGAACCTACGCTAAGTTGTACGTCTTCGTTAGGACGATAGAAAGCACCGATAGCTGCCGCATCACCACTGCGGTAATGACCATAGCCTGCAGCGAAGTCCCATTTAGCATCTGGATCGAAGTCAAGTGGATGCAATGCCGCTAACGCTGCTGCACCTGCTACAGATTTATTGACACGTTTATCCATCTTGGATAAGTCGCCTTTGATATTTTTGATATCATTTGTATTTTTAGTGATATTTGTTGTGTTATTTGTAATTTGGCCAGCAATATCATCTGCAAGAGATACTTTGTAGTCGTGAGTATTACCATTTACAGTTGGTGTAACCTTAATGTGGTCACCAGCTGTTACAGTTGTAACTTGAGTAGATGCAGCGATTTGATTTTGAACTTGTTTAAGTTGAGATACGTTAACTGCATCAGTGTCTGCTACACCAGCTTTCACATTATTAATAATTTGGTCGCCTGCGCTGATACCAGTTGTAGTGTAGTAAACTGTTTTGTCCCCTTCACTTGCGTACATACCGTATTTATCGAATTTTGCTTGTTCTAAGGTATCGGTGTTTTCGATTTGAACGCCCTTAGGTGTAATACCGATATTTTCGCTACCGTTAAAGAAACGAGCGCTGTCTTTATCGATACGAGCACGAACGTCGTCAGTTGCTTTGCCGAAGTTAGCAGAGCTCATTTCTACTAAATCTTTATTTACAGCTACTTTGTATTCAGCACCGCCATTAGCATTAGTACCAGCTGTAACAGTTGTATTATCTCCTGCCACTACAGTAGTATGTTTTTTAGCATCCGCCTCAACAGTAGAGATTTTAGTTTCTACTTTTTTTAGTTGTGCTACGTTTACTGCATCAGTATCGTTTGTACCAGCTGCAACAGATGTAATTTGACGTGTTACATCATTAGCTACATCGCCAACGGATACAGCAGATGCTGTCGCTTTCCATGTGGAACTTGTATCAGTAGATGCTGCTTTAGTGCTGATATCATAACCAGCTGCGCCTTTATCTACGGTCGCATTAGATTTATAACCAAGAGCGACACCACCTTCAACAGAAGCTTTTGCATCATAACCAATAGTTGTTGTATTGGCAACAGAGCGTGTTTCACTAGAAGAAAGTCCACCTATAGCAATTGTATTATCAGCAGTTATTACATGATCATTACCCATTACAATATTATTAGACGCATTAGTAATTGTATTATTGTACCCAGTTACATTATTCAATTTTGCAACATTACCAGCAGTCCCTGTAATAGTATTATTAACACCTGTCATTGATGTTAATTGCGTATAATCAGCTTTATTACCACCACCAATAGCTAAGGTAGAACCACCAGATTTATTATCTTTTACTAAATTACGCACAGTTTCTGATAATTTAGTTACCGAGGAAGGTCCTCCAAAAGCACTTGGTGTTATTGCATCCGCATCTATATCAGTAATAGAGTTAGTAATTTCATTACCTGCACCAAAAATCAAAGAACCATTAGAGTTGTAAGTTCTATTAGCGGTACCAACAACAGCATTACCTATCCCTGAATAGCTATTAGCAGCTGTAGCAGATTCAATAGAGTTTAAAGAGCCATTAATAGTAGCCCCAAAATTTTTAACTCCTGCAGTATCAGAATTAGTGCCATCATAATTACTGGAAATAACATTTAAAGCACCTGTAGTGGTTGCAACAGTACCATTGGTAAAACTATTTGTACCAATTGTTGTTGAATATACACCTAATCCAGCTTTACGTTTTTCTGTGTAAGTATCGGTGTTGACAGTAATATCACCAATTTTACCACGATAGTTATGAGATCCAATCATGGTACCACCACTACGAACATACGTATTATCCCCTATTGCTACACCCGTAACAACTTTATCTGGTTTTTGTGGAAGGCTTCCAAAACCCCAACGATTAAAAGTAGTTTGATCAAACGCAAAGAATTTGTCTTGTTGACCAATTGTATTTTCTACATATGCATTTTTACCGATAGCTACTGAGCCAGATTGGTCATAGTAGCTATGGGTTGTTGCATTTTCACCGATAACTACATCGCCATTAATATTAGCATAGCCAGATCCGCCAGCATAATTGGTATGTGCACCTTTACCAATAGCAACTACTCCATCTTTTTGAGCACTAGACCCTGTGCCAATAGCTACGCCACTACCTGCACCAGCTACATTATCTGCAGCATTAGCTACCATACATAAACTGGATAACAACACACCGTTAATTAACAAGGTTAATAAACGTCTCCGTTTGTTCATAATTAGAACCTCCATTTACAAACTACAAAACCTATCATTCTCTCGTACTTTAAAATTCATGCTTTATTCATGAGTCTTATATGAATATTGTAGCACGTATACGAATTTTGTAAACAGTAATTTATATATCTATTAAGAGAATATAAAAAAGGATAGTTAATCGATGATGATTAACTACCCTTTTTGGTAAGAGGAAGGCGAACCCCTTACCGGTGCCGTATGATATAGGTTTGTTATTAAGAGAGAGATTTTGAAGTAAACACAACACAAAGATTATTAAATAGTTGGAGAGTAACTAAGATGAACGAGCGATCACACGGCATCAATAATAAGATAATGGCTTTTATAAAAAGCCATTATCTTAAAGAACAATTGATATGAACACTAACGTTTCCCTTACCTAGAGTATATCACTTATATAGGAACAATAGTAGGTTATTTTTCATTTAATTTTCATTAAAATAAAATGAATGCAGGAAATGGCATGACCATTCAATTTGTCTATTCAGTTATCAAAATTATTGTTCAACAAAAACCGTATTAGTTCGTCTTACGATGTTGAGCATTTTATCGCGAACCGTTGCAGATTGTTCTAAACGATGCTTGCCACCATACCAAGCCATCGGAGCTCCCGCTAAACGGAACGTAATTTTACCATATGCACCGCCAGAGCTATGTTCCGGTTTATTGTATCCCATATCTACAGATACACGCGGCGTAAGTTGCAGCTCAGATCCTATGCGCAAACCATTCTTATCAGCTTGTCGATCCTGGTTCCAGTGATAGCCTTCAACATAGACTCTAGCCCAACGCGCATTTTTAAAGGTTTTACCATATTCTAAGGTATAACCATTAGAGACTCGCTCTAAGGTATGCAGGTTCGCATCCAAAACACGTTCATCGGAAGCAGAACCATACCAGTTAAAACGAAACTCGCTTTCACCAGACATATATTCAAGACCAGCACTGAGTCGATCGTGACGATTTAAGAAGCGGTGGTCATAGAATAAATGAGCCCCATAGAGACGACGGTCGTCCTTGGAAATACGACGGTACCCAACACCTACGTTAAGGGTAGTACCCGTATCAGAGGCACGAGAAATACGCTGCTGCGTAAACCACACATCACGAGAGGTATTATCGTAATGACCTAGAGGCTGAATCGTCTCCGCAGAATACAGCGGCTTCCACCCTTCTTGAAACTGAAAGCTCAGTGTAGTGCGTCGCATCCATGGCTTACCTTTAGCACCGTACATAACATTGGACACATTAGACATGGCCACAGCATTAATGGCACGGTTCACGGCATCCACATTGCTATACTGTACGGTCTTAGTATCTTGGCGATCCATGACGAGCGGACCACCTTGGCCAATCACATGGTCTGGCGTAGCAGCAGGCGTAATGTGAAAGCCCTCTGATGCGGCCTTCATGCGCTCTGTTTGAGCATCAGTTTTTACAGACACTACGCCCTTATCATTATGTAATTGTTGTTTTTCTGCCTCAGCTGTACCCACAAAACACAATAGGGCGCTTAAGGCGATACACACAATACGTTTCATTACTCTCTACATTTAAAATTCATGAACAATAAATGAAATATATACTAGTGTATCGAATAATGTTTATGTATGTCAAGATAAGAGGTCACTAGAAACGTATTAGTTTACTAATATATGTATATAAAAAAGAGGTAATAACCATGTTATTACCTCTTTCATATCTTTTAAACCCTATTTTTCATTAAGTTTTTGCACAAGCATATCTACTGTTTCTTGTAGTTTTTTGTTTTGTGCTTCTAATGTATCTACCCGTTGTTCCAATGCGTTATAGGATGCAGGGGAAATCTTAGGCAACGTTTTATTTTCACCGAATTTATAGGATACGCCTACATTAGTCATCAAATCACCACTTACAGTTGTACCTGCTGTAAGGAGTAGGTTTTCTTTCGGATAGTAACCTACGCCAAGAGCCAATGCATTTTCACCCTTGTAGTGACCATAGCCACCCATAACTTGAACCTTGTGGTCAGGATCAAATTGTAGTGGATGTAATGCAGCTAGTGCTGCGGCACGAGCATCACCGCGGTTGGATTCTTTTTCCACGTGGCGTACATCGCGATGTAATACATCAATTTGTTGGTTTGTACCATATAACTGGGAGCCATTAACCGCATCTGTAGAATCCGCTGTAATACGACCTGCTGCAACATGAGTGATAGTGCGCTCTTGACCTGCTGCACCAACAGATACAGTAGACACAGGAGCAGTACCGGCGAATCTTTCAGTAACACCATTATTGTAGGTATAACTTGGAGTGCTCACTACATCACTACTTTCAGCAGTAGAATTATTACCTAATACAACTGCATTGTCTAGAGATGTTTTCACATTATTACCCACTACGAATGTATTATTAGCACTCACTTGGTTCTTGTTACCAACACTGTAGGAATTATCGCCCTTAACAGTATCCACATTATACGTACCTACACCAAAGGCACCAGATTGGTTACCTTCAATTTTGTTATATGCGCCAATAGCGGAGTTCTTATCGCCTTTAAAGATAACACCATGACCCATGCCATAGTTAAAATTACCATTTACTGTAGAGTTAGAACCGATTAATACAGTGTTATTCCCCTTACTAGCGGCAGCTTGAGAAGCGCCGAGCCATACGTTTTTATTACCTTGAGAGTAGGAACCTGTAAAGTAGCCTATAGCAATTGTATCGGAAATAGTTGAATTATAACCTGCTGCAAAGTTACCTAAGAAGTTATAATCACCTTTACCGCCTACAAATGTCTTAGAACTGAGCGCTACGTTACCACCACCTTGAGAACCATTCAAGGCAAGACGACCGATGGCAATATTATTACCCTTTGCATTTGGATCCCCTACATGAGCATAGGGATTGCTATTAGCCGCCCCAGTTTGACCGCCAAGATGTACATTATCTGAGTTAGTGAAAGATGACCAGCCTTGTAAACCAATGTTATAAGTGGCACCACCACTAGAAACAACAGGAATATCTGCAGCCTGTACCAAGCTAGCAGAAGATATGGTCAAAACTCCGAGTACTGCTAATAATTGTAGTTTCTTTGCGTGATTCATAATCATACGCCTCCCTTGTTACACTACAAAACACTTCTCCTTCATACTTTCCTCATAATTCTACAAGTAGATTATACTGCCATCGAAAAAATATGTAAATAATATAAATAATAATTCATAAAGAATAAATCAGATAATATAATTAATGAATAAACAACCCCCCGTAGAATTTGTTCCTACGAGGGCATTTGTTTTGAAAACAAAAGAGGCAACGGCCTATGCCGTTACCTCTTTCATAGATATATAGTTGTATATACCGATTAGCGGATGCGTTTAACGCGGTTATTACCGTCACGCATAGCTTCTTTCAAGCTGTAGATTACCGTTTCGTTCATGTAGAAACGCAATTCATCATTAGACATGTTAGCTGTATTCTTTTCAAGAATTGCCAAAATTTGGTTTTCATATTCAGCTTGATTCATGTCAGACACAGTTGTGTGGTTTGTGAAGAATTCTTTGTAATCTAAGTACAAGCGGTCTAATGCTACGCGAGCATAGCTATCTTTTTTATAGCGATGGCTTGTAATGTACCAGTCACGACGAACATTCATATAGTACAACACGTTATTAGTATAACGTTGTTGACCAGACATTACGCGATTGTCGTCTTGGATTAAAGCATTGCTCATCCCCAATTGGAATGCTGCAAATTCAGATACTACAGCTTTTACCTCTTCACTAGGAACAGCAAGAGAGATTTCTTGTTGTTCTGCAGTCAAAGGAGCCGCAGGTTGTTCAGGCATCATCAAAGGATCTTGTGCCGCATGTACTTGGCCAGCAACACATACAGAAGCAATTGCCATAACTGGTAATAATTTAATTAGTTTCATAAGTCTCCTCTCTCGAAGTGCCCTCCCCAGAGCTACTTCATTTATCATGTAATAGATATTATCTCTTGAGGAACTTTTATCCCCATAGAGACCCCCATACTAAGCATGGTAAATTTATTAATACAGTGTGCTTCAATCAATAATGATTCTAGTAGCTTACATTTTCATTAGTATACACGATATATCGTATTTCGTCTATATAGTTTTTCCTTAAGGTTAGAAGAAAAATGCATAGGTGGCTATATAGTTAGTTCTATGCTCCATACAATAAAAGCCTCCTAATAATAAAGTCATGACTCTACTATTAGGAGGCTATATATGTTAGCTATTGTACAAAAAGATTATTTAATAAATCTACACTTAGAACTTATGCGTAAATCCTGCATTCACACCCCAGTCTGCTTGGAGGTCACCAGACAAACCTGTGGCAACGTCAGCAAATACACTATTGTTGCTATTGAAGCCATAACGGCCGCCGAAGGCAAGTTCAGTCCAAGTGCCTTTGAGATCTTGCTCTGTTAATTTCACAACACTACCGCTAGCGAATGCAGTTTTTACATTGCCTGTGAAGGCATGGCCTGCAGCAAAACGTGTATAAAGGTTACCATTGCCAAATTGTTTACCCAATTCAAGGCCAATTTTACCAGAAGTGCTGTTTACACTAGATTGGTTAACAGATACATTGTCTACATTGAAGTTACGGCCACCGAAGTGTGTAAAGTTCAATTGTGCTTGTGGTTCCACATAGAAACCATTAGCATATTTCAATGTTTTGCCATAGCGAACACCGATGCTGTACGCATTGGATTTTGTATCACCAGACAGAGCTTCACCGATTTCATTGCGAGCTGTGAAGTCATTAGATACGCGACCAACTTGAGTTTCTACATGTACATATTGATCTTTGCCAAGGTCTTTCAAACCATAAGCACCTACAGAGAAGGATTTCACCTTGCCGGAACCATCGAATACATAGTCTTCAGAACCGCGAAGGTAAGATACTTGACCACCTACAGTCCAACCACGGCTGATTTTAGCATCATAACCGCCTTGGATGCGTGTATAATCTGTAGCTGTATCAATACCGCTGCCAGAGTAGCTGTATTTACCGCCACCGATGCGAGCCCAAATACCAGTTGGTTCACCTTGTTGCAATACACGAGGACGATACATATCGTCAGCTAATGTACGCCAAGCGTTAATATTTCCTACTACAGCGGAACGAATACCACGCATATGAGGTGTATCGTACGCACCACGAACAACAGGATTAGGATTTACTGGTGTAATTGGTTTTGGGTCTGGAGTTACAGGTGTAACTGGTTTTGGATCTGGAGTTACTGGCGTAACCGGTTTTGGATCCGGAGTTACTGGTGTAACTGGTTTAGGGTCTGGAGTTACTGGTGTAACTGGTTTTGGATCTGGAGTTACTGGCGTAACTGGTTTAGGATCTGGAGTCACTGGTGTAACTGGTTTTGGATCCGGAGTTACAGGCGTAACTGGTTTAGGATCCGGAGTTACAGGTGTAACTGGTTTTGGATCCGGAGTTACTGGTGTAACTGGTTTAGGATCTGGAGTTACTGGCGTAACTGGTTTTGGATCTGGAGTTGGTGTAGGTTTTGGTTCTGGCACCACATAGGAGCCTTGACCATTACCGTCTTTCCAAGTAA
>OBVJ01000386.1_pt1 | contig 21224 bp, 16 predicted proteins | sample 1495071 | NCBI WGS metagenome assembly OBVJ01 (sample SAMEA2579985, study PRJEB22360) | human gut metagenome | reverse complement strand
CAGTTATCGAAGTAGGTGCTGCTACAGAAGTTGAAATGAAAGATAAAAAACTTCGTATCGAAGACGCTTTGAACGCAACTCGCGCTGCTGTTGAAGAAGGTATCGTAGCTGGTGGTGGTACTACATTCATCGATATTATCCCTGCATTGAACACATTGGAAGAAACTGGTGACGTTCAAACTGGTATTAACCTTGTTAAACGTGCAGTAGAAGAACCTCTTCGTCAAATCGCTTACAATGCTGGTCTTGAAGGTTCCGTTGTAGTAGAAAAAGTTAAAAATACAGAAGCTGGTGTTGGTTTCAACGCTTTGACTGAAGAATATATCGACATGGTTAAAGCTGGTATCGTGGACCCTGCTAAAGTAACACGTTCTGCACTTCAAAATGCTGCATCCATTGCATCTCTTGTATTGACTACTGAAACAATCGTAGCTGATAAAGTAGAAGAAAATGCTGCAGCACCTGCAATGCCTCCAATGGGTGGCATGGGCGGTATGATGTAATCAACTGCTTAGCGCATAATCTATAAGATTTAGAATAATCCTAATGAATTAGGAACTATATGTTCACTTTTTCATTAGGATTATTTTTATATATCTGAAAATTAAATGGTTTTTTGTATTACTAGGTACAGAATATTTCTTGACTTTTTAAGTATTAAATTAGAAGATTATATGTGGCTTATCAAATCGATAAAATTGATTTTGTATACCACATATGTTATAATTCTATAGAATTTAATATTGAGTCTAGTTTGACATGGTACTTTTTCTCCTCTATAATAACGATATCGAATTATTTCGATTTTTATTTTGATTTGAAAGAAGGATTACTATGTTAAGCTTTATTTTTAAAAGTAAACCTAATTATGTTAATTTTGGCCTCTTAATTTACCGTTTGGCACTTGGTATTTCCATGTTTTATCATGGTTATCTAAAATGGTTAAGTGGTCCTGAAGGTCTTTATAAAGTTGGATCTATGTTGGCTCCATTAGGCGTACCTGGTGGGTATGAAATATTAGGTACTATGGCATCTTGTGCTGAGATGATTGGTGGTATCCTTATTGTTTTAGGTCTATTCACTAGAATTGGATCTCTTATGCTCATCGGTACATTAGCTATGGCAACAACATTGAGTATTAACGGTAGTTTCTTTAGTTGGGATTATCCATCTCAAATGGGCTTTGGTGCTCTTATGTTGTTCTTCGCTGGCGCAGGTCGCTATAGCCTTGATAAAGCTTTATTTAAATAATAATTAGGATAATAGACTCATCGTTTGATGAGTCTTTTATTTGTATAGCGAGGTTATTATGAATACAAAAACAGTTCCGTTTACAGCTGAACAATTGGAAAATATTATTGCCCAATACCCAACACCATTCCATATTTATGATGAAGAAGGTATCATTGAAAATATGAAAGTATTCATCAATGCATTTTCTTGGAATAAAGGGTTCAAACAATATTTTGCTGTAAAAGCAACTCCTAATCCATATATTATGCGTGTATTACAAAAGCTTGGTGTAGGTGCCGATTGTTCTTCTTTAGCAGAGTTAATGCTATGTGAAAAAGTGGGCATTACAGGTCATGATATTATGTTCACATCTAATGACACACCATATGTGGAATATAAAAAAGCACTTGAATTAGGTGCTATTATCAATCTTGACGATATTACTCATATTGAATATTTGGAAAAAAATCATGGCTCTTTGCCTGATACATTCTGCGTACGTTATAACCCAGGCTCCTTAAAAGAAGGGGGTAATACAATTATCGGCCTTCCTGAAGAAGCTAAATATGGTATGACACGTGAACAGATTCTTGAAGCTTATAAACAGTTGCAAGCTAAAGGTGTAAAACACTTTGGTATCCATACAATGGTTGTATCTAACGAGCTTGATATTGATGGCTTAGTTGGCACTGCTGAACTTTGCTTCAATCTAGCAGTAGATATTAAAAATGAACTAGGCATCAATGTTGAGTTTATCGATCTTGGTGGTGGTGTAGGTGTTGCTTATAAACCAGAACAAACACCAGTAGATTTCAATGCACTTAGTAAAGGTGTAGAAGAGGCCTATAATAGAATTCTAGTAGCTAACGGTCTTGGTGATGTAGCATTGGCTTATGAATGTGGCCGTATGGTTACAGGTCCATTTGGTTACTTAGTTTCTACAGCAATTCACAAAAAGGATATTTATCGTCACTACATCGGTTTAGATTCCTGTATGGCAAACCTTATGCGTCCAGCATTATATGGTTCTTACCACCATATTACTGTAATGGGTAAAGAAAATGCACCTAAGGATCACGTGTACGATGTAACTGGTTCTTTATGTGAAAACAATGATAAATTTGCTATTCAACGTGAGTTGCCAAAAATCGATATTGGCGATCGTATTATCATTCATGATGCTGGTGCGCATGGTCACTCCATGGGATTCAACTATAATGGTAAATTGCGCTCTGCTGAGTTGTTATTACATAAAGATGGTTCTGTTACACAAATTCGTCGTGCTGAAACATATGATGACTTGTTTGGAACTCTTGATTTTTCAAACCTATAATTTAATATTGAGAATCGAATAGGATGAGAATGAATATTAATAAAAACCTATCAATATATGTAATATATGATATTCTTTTAATTCCTGTATATTTTAGTAGGAATATCTTGCTATCATTTAGATAAGAATGTATAATGATTATAGATTGTTATGCACATACTTGCTAAGTTGGCGAGAATTACGGCGGTATTCACGTTAGTGCGTACCGCCTTTTTATATGTGTCAATATATACGTTTTACATATAATGCTTGTATGTTTCTTATTAATACATACATTATGAGAAGGAGTGAACATTTTGGCTGAATTACTTCAGATAAAAGATTTAAAGGTATCCGTTGAAGGTAAACAAATCTTAAAAGGTATCAACTTAACAATTAATAAAGGTGAAATCCATGTTGTAATGGGTACAAATGGTGCAGGTAAATCTACACTTGCCAATGCTATTATGGGTAACACTACATATACTGTAGATAGCGGCTCTATTATTTTTGATGGTAAAGATATTACGGAAGATGCAGTAAATGATCGTGCGAAAGCAGGTATCTTTATGTCCTTCCAAAATCCAATTTCTATTCCTGGCATTACAGTAGAAAACTTCATCCGTACTGCGAAATCTACAATTACTGGTGAAAATGTACGTGCTTTATCTTTCAAAAAAGAATTGAAAGAAAAAATGGATGAATTATCCTTCGATGTGTCTTATGCACAACGTTATGTAAATGAAGGGTTCTCCGGTGGTGAACGCAAGAAAAATGAAATTCTTCAAATGTCCATTTTAAATCCTAAATTGGCTATTCTTGATGAAACAGACTCCGGCCTTGACGTAGATGCGGTTCGTATCGTATCTGAAGGTGTACAACGTTTCCACAACGAAGAAAATGCTGTATTGATCATCACTCACCATAACCAAATCTTGCAAAAATTAAAACCTGATTTCGTTCATGTATTGATCAATGGTAAGATCGTTAAAACTGGTGATGCTTCTCTTGTACGTGAAATCGAAGAAAAAGGTTACGACGCATACAAAGCATTAGCATAGGAGGCACAATGGAAGAAAGAAAGAAAACCCAAGTCGCGGATATGGACCGTGGTGTCTACGATATTAAGAATGACTTTGAATATTCTTATATTTCTGATGCTGGTTTAACAGAAGATATTATCCGTGAGATTTGGTCTAATAAAAATGAACCTGAATGGATGCTTGACTTCCGTTTGAAATCTTTAGAAATCTACAATCGCATGGGGATTCCAAATTGGATTCCTGATATTTCTGGCTTAGATATGGCAAATATCCATACTTATGTTAAGCCAAAAGTAGATATGAAAGAAAACTGGGACGAAGTTCCAGAAGAAATTAAAAGTACTTTTGACCGCTTAGGTATTCCAGAAGCGGAAAAAACATCTCTCGCTGGTGTTGGTGCTCAATATGACTCTGAAGTTGTTTATCACAGTATTCAAGAAGATCTTGTTAAACAAGGTGTTATCTATACTGATATCGAAACAGCATTACATGAGCATGAAGAAATCGTAAAAAAATACTGGATGACATTGATTCCACCTACAGATCATAAATGGGCTGCTCTTCATGGTGCCGTTTGGTCTGGTGGTTCCTTCGTATATGTTCCAGCAGGCGTACAAGTAGAAATTCCATTGCAATCTTATTTCCGCTTGAATGCACCAGGTGCTGGTCAGTTTGAACATACTATGATCATCGTAGAAGAAGGGGCTAAATTGCACTTCATCGAAGGCTGTTCTGCTCCTAAATACGACGTATCTAACCTTCATGCCGGTGCCGTTGAATTGTTTGTAAAGGATAATGCTACATTGCGTTATTCTACAATTGAAAACTGGTCCAAAAACATGTACAACCTTAACACAAAACGTTGTGTAGTTGGTAAAGGTGGTACTATTGAGTGGGTATCTGGTTCCTTCGGTTCTAAAGTATCTTGCTTGTATCCAATGAGTATCCTCAATGGTGAAGGTGCACATGCTGAATTCACAGGTGTAACATTTGCTGGCGAAGGACAATTCCTTGATACTGGTTGTAAGGTAGTTCATAATGCTCCTTACACAACTAGTAATGTAAACTCTAAATCTATTTCCAAATCCGGTGGTGCTGCTATTTACCGTGGTCTTTTGAAAATTGGCCCTAAAGCAGAACATTCCAAAGCGACTGTATCTTGTGAATCCTTGATGCTTGATGCAGAGTCTCAATCTGATACAATTCCAGCTATTATCGTAGAAAACGATAATGTGGATTTAGGTCATGAAGCTAAAATCGGTCGTATTTCCGACGAAGCGATTTTCTATCTCATGACACGTGGTATTAGCGAAGAAGAAGCTCGTGCAATGCTCGTTCGTGGTTTCGTTGAGCCAATCTCCAAAGAATTACCACTTGAGTATGCTGTAGAAATGAACAATCTAATCAATCTTGAATTAGAAGGTTCTATCGGTTAAGGAGGAATTATGAGCGAATTACTATTTAATGAACTCCCTAGACCGACATTCAGATGGTTGCGTGTTAACCATACTGTAAGCTCTCTAGCTGGAGAAGATACATCTGTACAATCCATCGCTGTAGAAGCGAATCAAAATATACTTTCACCATTGCCTACAGGAACAGCACTGTTAAATGCTAAATATGAAGGTGCTAATAAGGATGCTGTTCAAGCATTGGTGGATAATGCAGAAGGTTATGCTATCAATGTTCCTGCTAAGGAAAAGGAAGTTGTAGGCATCCGCATTGATGCTAATGCACGTGTAGCTAACCGTTTCCAATTCATCGTTGGTGAAGGGGCAGAACTAGAGGTACAATTCTATGTAACTGGCACTGGTGAAGCTTTAACAAATGTTAGCTATCTAAATGAATACGATGTAAAAGAAGGCGGTAAAGTTGTAGTGAAAAAGGTAAATCTTTTACCTGAACATGTACAACATATCGAACATCGTTATACAAAATTGGAAGATAAAGCAGATGTAGAATACATTAACATTGAACTTGGTGGTAGCGAAAATATTTTGAACTACTATCATGATTTAGTAGGTCAAGAATCTCATATGGTTCATGATATTGCTTATCTTGGTAACGAAGAGCAAAAATTTGATATCTCCATGATTATGAGTCATGGTGGTAAGAAATCCTTCAGTGATATTCATACATTAGGTGCTCTTAGTGGCAATTCTAAAAAATCTTTCCGTGGTACTCTTGATTTCCTTCATGGTGCAACAGCTTCTGAAGGTGCGGAAGAAGATACTTGCTTATTGTTAGATCCAACTGTAAAATCTGTTTCGTTACCACTTTTATTGTGTAAAGAAGATAATGTAGTTGGTAATCATGCAGCAAGTGCAGGCCAAATTGATCATAATAAATTGTTCTATATCATGAGCCGTGGCTTTAGTGAAGTAGAAGCAAAACATATCATTGTAGAATCTATGATTCGACCTATTATTGATCGCATTGGTGATGAAACGATTGAAGAAGCAGCTTTAGTAGCTGTACGTAATAAAATTTAAAGAGGCGTTTTTATGAGACCAATTGCAGAAGCATACAAAGACTTTCCTATATTACATAAAGAGCATAATGGGCACCGCGTTATCTATTTAGATAGCGGTGCTACTGCACAAATTCCACAGTCCGTAATTGATCGTGTTGTGGAACATATGACACAACGTAATGGTAATCCACATCGTGGCTCTCATATTTTAGCTATTGAAGCATCTGAAGACTATGAAAATGCACGTGATCGCGTAGTTGAATTTATCAATGCTCGTGAACGTGAAGAAGTTGTATTTACACGTAATAGTACAGAATCTATGAACTTAATTGCTCATAGCTATGGTCTTCATAATGTGAAAAAAGGTGACAAAATTGTCATTACTGTTGCTGAACATCATGCCAATCTTGTAACATGGCAATACGTGGCAGAACAAACAGGGGCAACTTTAGAATATATGTACCTTGATGAACATGGGCATTTAAAAGATGGTGAAATCAATAAAATTGATGAAAACACTAAAATTGTTGCCTTTGCTCATGTTAGTAACGTGCTTGGTATGGAATTCCCTGTAAAAGAATTAACTGAAAAAGCGCATTCTGTAGGTGCTGTAGTAGTTCTCGATGGTGCTCAATCTACACCTCATAAAAAAATTGATGTCCAAGAATTAGATTGTGATTTCTTCGTATTCTCTGGCCATAAAATGTGTGCATCTCAAGGTATTGGTGTACTCTATGGTAAACGTGAATTATTAGAAGCTATGCCACCATTCCTATTGGGTGGGGATATGATTGAATATGTAAAAGAACAAACTGCTACATTCAATGAGCTTCCATATAAGTTCGAAGCAGGTACACCAAATGCTGACGGTGCCGTTTCTTTGCACGCCGCAATTGATTATTTAGAATCCTTTGGCATGGATGCTATTGAAGCTTATGAAGAAGAATTAGTAGCGTATATTCTTCCTAAAATTGTTGCATTGCCACATGTTCACGTGATTGGCTCCCAAAATCCTAAGGAAAAACATGGCGTAATCGCGTTCACTGTAGATGATGTACATCCTCATGATGTAGCTACAATTTTAGATTCTAAAGGCATTTGTGTTCGTTCTGGACATCATTGTGCCCAACCATTAGGTGCATTCTATAATGTATCTGCATCTACTCGTCTAAGCATGTACTTATATACTCGTAAGGAAGATCTAGATGCATTCCTTGAAGTATTAAAGACAGTTCGTTCAGTAATGGGTTTTAAAGATTAGGAGATTTACCATCAATGGAAATGGATCAATTATATACAGAACTTATTTTGGAACATAACCAAGATAAGCGTAATAAACATGAGTTAGCTCATTTTACAAATTCTGAACATGGCCATAACCCTAGTTGTGGTGATGATCTAACATTACAACTCAACGTAGAAGATGGCATTATCAAAGATGCTGCTTACACCGGCTCTGGTTGTGCTATTAGTCAAGCGTCTGCATCTATGATGATTGATATTATTAAGGGTAAATCTGTTGAAGAAGCTCTTCGCTTGGTAGAAATTTTCTTAGGTATGATCAAAAAAGAAATTACTGATGAAAATGAGTTAGAAGAATTAGAAGATGCTATGGCATTGCAAAATATTTCTAACATGCCAGCGCGTGTTAAGTGTGCGGTTCTTGCATGGCATACATTAAAAGAGGCTTTAAAGAAATAATATGAAGAAAACAATATTATTTGATTTAGATGGAACTTTAACAGATTCTCAAGAAGGTATTCTTAAAAGTATTAAATTTGCATTGGAACATTTTGGCTATGATGTTCCTGATGAAGAAACATTGCAATTATTTTTAGGACCACCATTGGTAGATGCTTTTCAAGAGCATTGTGGCATGACCTTTGACCAAGCGGAAGAAACGTACTTTAAATTCCGCGAACGATATGGTACAATCGGTAAATTTGAAAATCAAGTGTATCCGAATATTGTAGACTTGTTGGCTAAATGCAAAACAGAACAATATACTATTGCCGTTGCTACAGCAAAGCCTGAGCATTATGCTAAGGATATTTTAAATCACTTTGAATTAACACCTTATTTTGATGTAATTGTAGGTGCTAATTATGAAAGTGGTTTATTGCATAAGAAAGAGATTCTTGAAAAAGCTCTTAAACTTTGTGGCAATCCTTTAACTGATGAAAATGGCCGTCGTTTGGCCTTTATGGTAGGCGATCGTAAGTATGATGTAGAGGCAGCTAACGAACTTGGTTGTATTTCTATCGGTGTTACTTATGGTTATGGTACAGAAGCTGAACTAAAAGAAGCCGATGCAGAATACATCTGTGATGATGTTGATGAAATTGCTGATGTTCTCGATCTTGAAGAAATGATGGTTCGTAGATAAGCTCTTATAAATAAAATATTAACCTTAAAAAGGCTAGAGGGATTTCCTCTAGCCTTTTTGTATCTATCTAATAAAAGGACTAACCAATAAGGTTAGTCCTTTGTACTATTTTTTTAGGCCGCTTTTTTTAGCTAATGTTTTGATAACCTTAGCACTTTGTTTTTTCAATTTGCCGCCTGTTTGTTTGAGTTGAATACGTGTACGAGAAACACGACCAAGTGTAGTAATCTTTGTTTTACGACGTGGCTTCATATCGCGCTCGTTACCAAAGTCGCCACGTTGTACACTTGTTGCTTTTACCTTTTCTGCTCTGAAAGATTTACGCAACGCTTTCATAATTAATGTGAGCGGTAAGGATTGCTCAAAAGAATACAAATCAACAGCCACATAGCCTAGAGCAGGATACGTGTGCAATGTAAAGTGAAAGCCTGGTGCAACAGATAGGAGGGCGATCTCCTCGTCCATAACTTGACAACTGATTTCATCAACATCAAGGTCAGCTAAATCAAATGCGGTTGCTACACTTTCTTGTACAGCTGTAGCGGATGAGATTGCATCTTCATCGCAGGAATATAAATCAATTAAAAGTTCTTGTCCTAATGCTTCTGCCATAACAACACCTTCTTTCATAAAAATATATCTCATTTATTATACCTATAATTTAAGATTAAGTCCAATTATAGGGGGATGTATTAAAAGGTCAAATGTATAGTATAGAAATTTGACCTTTATATTGACTAAAGTCAAAAAGTCAAATATAATAGATATATGTAAAAAGCAAATAGTCAAAATATATATTAAATAAAATGTTAAAGAGGTGTTTTTTATGAGTATGATAGCTGATAAAATAGAAAAGTTTATATTGGATCGTATGCGTGAAGAACAAGAGAAATTAATTTTAAAGCGTAACGAATTAGCTGATGAGTTAGATTGTGCACCTTCGCAAATTAGTTATGTTTTAAGTACGCGATTTTCCAATGAGCGTGGGTTTGATGTTGAATCAAGACGTGGATTAGGTGGATATATTCGAATCACAAAATTAAATCCAGAAAGTTCTGATTCTCTACCAGCTGTAACAACCTATCGTATTTATGAAGGTCAAAATACAGTAGATCGTTTAATTGATATAAAAGATGTAGACCAATCATTATTTCAATTACTACAAGCAGAAAAAATTACTCGTCGTGAGGCTCAATTGATGCATAATTCTTTTGCTACATTGATTGAAAATACAGATATTGAACATCGAAATAATGCAATTCGTGAGCTATACGCAACAATGGTGGATACACTACGGAAGGAGTGATGATCAGTGATATGTGATCATTGCCATAAAAATGAAGCTACTATCCATATGACAAATATTGTAAATAATCAGAAAACGGAACAACATCTGTGCAATACTTGTGCTACAGCACTACAACAAGAGGGAAAATTATCTCCCTATAGTTCCTTTATGAATGATATGTGGGATGATAGCTTTTTTACCAATGATTTCTTTAAAAATATGGTCTATCCTGATAATTTATTAAAATCTCATCAATCTAAGCGGTGTCCTCAATGTGGTATTACTTATGATGAGTTTAATCGGGTTGGCAAGTTTGGTTGTGATACATGCTATGAAACCTTTGCTAGTGAAATAAAACCATTATTACAACGTTTACAAGGTAGTTCTGAATATGAAGGGTCAGTTCCTAGTCATGGTAATAATGTGTTTAAAGCTAAGTATGAAGTTAAACAATTGCGTAATCAATTAGAGATGGCAATTCAAGCAGAGAAATTTGAAGATGCAGCTATCTTAAGAGATAAAATAAAAGAATTAGAAGCCATCATTGGTGGCAATAAAGAATAGGAGGTTCTTATTATGTTAGATACTATATTAGACTCTCCTTTAAGTTCATGGCTACAACTCGATACGGACGCAACGGATCATATTGTGATTTCTAGTCGGATTCGATTAGCAAGAAACTTTGATGGTGTGCTTTTTACAAATCGAAATGATATGTCGTCATTAGAAAAAGTAAATTCTTTTTCTAGAAGTTTGCTTAAACCCCTAAAAGACGTAGATGGACATCAATATTCTAATATTAACCTAGAGCAATTAAGTGAACGTGATCGGGCTATATTAGTGGAAAAACATTTGATGAGCCCTGCTTTAGAGGAAAAACTACCGTACCGCAACTTAGTGGTTTCTGACGATGCATCAATTGTGATTATGGTAAATGAAGAAGATCATTTGCGAATTCAATCTATGGTTTCTGGATTGAGATTAGAAGTAGCTTATGAACGTGTATTAAAAATCGACAAGGCTATTGAAGAAAAATATGCATATGCCTTTGATGAACGATTTGGTTATTTAACGGCTTGTCCAACTAATGTCGGTACAGGTTTACGAGCATCTGTAATGTTACATTTACCAGCCTTGACTATATCTGGAAAAATTACACGCCTCATTCGTAGTATCATTCAGTTGGGCTATTCTGTGCGTGGATTATATGGTGAAGGTTCAGAAGCATTAGGAAATATATATCAAATTTCTAACCAACGTACCATGGGTACTAGTGAAAAAGATACAATAGAACAATTAACAAAGATTGTAGAAGGGATTATTGCAGAAGAGCGAAAATCTCGTCAGTTATTATTACATAATGATAAAGAAGGTTTAGAAGATGTGTTATGGCGCTCCTATGGAGTTCTACAGAATGCACGCCGTGTAAATGGTAAAGAGGCTTTAACAAAGCTTAGTGATATCCAGTTAGGCGTTGACTTAAATATTTTACCTCAATGGGGCAAGGATTCCTTTAATGAGCTGATTGCTATAACTAGACCTAATTTCCTTTCAAAGTATGCAGGAAATGATAATCTAACAGATATCGAGCGTGATAGCTATCGGGCAAAGGTAATCCGTCAAAAGCTTTCACATTAATAGCTATTCCAATGGTATAGCCTACCATTGTTTACATATATTTGAAGAGAAATAATTACAATTTACATAGATAGATGAGGTGATAGTATGATGCAACGATTTACAGATGATGCACAGCGTGTTCTTTCCTTTGCTCAAGAAGCCGCATTGGAGTTGGGACATGACTATGTAGGCACTGAACATGTACTCATCGGCCTGACAAAGGTTAAAAATGGTGTTGCTGCTAAGGCCTTAGAAGAGCTTAATATTGTTACAGAAGATATTTTTGAAGCTGTAGAAGAGCAAGTGGGCCGCGGTAATAAAAAAGCAACATCTATATATATGACGCCACGTGTTAAAAATGTACTTGAGTTAGCTGTTCAAGTAGCTAATCGCATGAATCATAATTACGTTGGTACTGAGCATATTCTACTTGGTTTACTCAGCGACGGCGGTGGTGTTGCAGTTGGGATTTTACGGGCTATGAATATTCGTACCGACGATATAGTAGAAGCGATTCGTCATATTCTTGGCTCTAGTTCTAATGGTGATCATAGTGGTCAAGAAGGAGCAAATAACAATGGCGACTTAGGTGAATTAACTGATTTCGCTACAGACTTAAATGAGTCTGCAAAACAAGGTAAAATTGATCCTGTTATTGGTCGCGATACTGAAATTCAACGAGTTATTCAAATACTTAGTCGTAGAACTAAAAATAATCCCGTCCTTATTGGTGAACCTGGTGTAGGTAAGACGGCTATTGCTGAAGGCTTGGCGCAACGTATCGTCAACGGTAATGTGCCAGAAATTTTGCGTAATAAACGCATTATCTCCCTTAGCATTAGCTCTATGTTAGCTGGTGCAAAATACCGTGGCGAATTTGAAGAGCGTTTAAAAAAAGCGATTGATGAAGTTCAACAACATAAGGATATGATTATATTCATTGATGAAATTCACACATTAGTTGGAGCAGGTGCCACTGAAGGCGCTATGGATGCGGCAAATATCTTGAAACCAGCTTTGGCACGCGGTGAATTCCAAGTTATTGGCGCTACGACACTTGATGAATATAAAAAGCATATTGAAAAAGATGCTGCCTTAGAGCGTCGTTTCCAACCTGTTCAAGTAGGGGAACCTAACGAAGAGGATGCTCTTGAAATCTTGAGAGGCTTACGAGATCGTTATGAGGCTTTCCATAAGGCTAAAATTACAGATGAAGCATTAAAAGCTGCTGTTACTTTATCTAGTAGATATATTACAGATCGATTTTTGCCGGATAAAGCTATCGATGTGGTTGATGAGGCTGCATCTAAGGTTCGTATGAAGGTATTTTCGGCGGCACCAGATGTTAAAGCTTTAGAAGACAGACTCAATACGGTTAAGAAGGAAAAAGAAGCGGCTGTCACATCACAAGATTTTGAAAAGGCAGCTAAACTTCGTGATGAAGAGCAAGCTTTAGTTAAAGAAATTGATGATAAAAAAACTGTAGCTAAAGAAGAAAGTGATCAAAAATTAATAGTTACAGAGGAAGATATCGCTTCCGTAGTAGCTCAGTGGACTGGTATTCCTGTAACTAAAATCGCAGAAGAAGAATCAGAAACCTTGCTTCATTTAGAAGATGAGTTACATAAACGCGTCATCGGTCAAGATGATGCTGTTACAGCTGTAGCAAAAGCTGTGCGCCGTGCAAGGGCTGGATTAAAGGATCCAAAACGTCCAATTGGTTCCTTCTTATTCCTTGGACCAACAGGGGTTGGTAAAACTGAGCTAGCAAGAGCACTTGCATCCTCCTTGTTCGGCGATGAATCTGCTATGATTCGACTTGATATGTCTGAATATATGGAAAAACATACTGTTTCCCGTTTAGTTGGGGCACCTCCAGGATATGTAGGTTATGAAGAGGGAGGCCAATTGACTGATGCAGTTCGACGTAAACCATATAGCGTTATTTTACTTGACGAAGTAGAAAAGGCTCATGCAGATTTCTTTAATATCCTATTACAAGTTCTTGATGATGGCCGTCTTACAGATAGTCAAGGGAGAACCGTAGACTTTAGAAATACGGTTATTATCATGACTAGTAACTTAGGTGCAAAAGCATTACATAAGAACTCTACAGAATTAGGTTTCTTAGCACCGAAAAAAGCAGAATCTCATTCTAATGATTCTAAAAGAATAGATTTTAAAGAGGCTAAGAAGTCTGTTCTGGATGCAGTAAAACGTCACTTCAGACCAGAGTTTTTAAATCGCATTGATGAGATGATTGTATTCCATCCATTAACTGAAGAGGACTTAACAAAAATTGTAACAATTTTGATGAGTGATGTAATAAAACGTCTTGGAGAACGTGATTTACATTTAGAAATTACACCTGAGGCTATGAAATTGCTCGTTAAAGAAGGCTCCGATTTTACTATGGGTGCTCGACCTTTAAAACGTGCTATTCAACGTTTAATTGAGGACCCTGTATCCGATCTTATTTTGAAAGGAGAGGCGATAGCAGGAAAAACTATTAAAGCTAATGCAAAGGATAACGATATTGTTGTAACGATTTAATATAAATACAAAATTAATAGTTAATGACTACCTTTCATATAAATTATATGGCTTAAATGGTATACTATAGAATAATGATAGTAACCATGTAGTAAAATTATGCATAAAAGGTCATGAATGGTTATCATTCATGGCCTTTTTTATCTTTTATAAAAGTTTTGAGGTATTATGGCAAAAGCAAAATCAGTATTCTTCTGTCAAAATTGTGGAGCGGAGTCTTCTAAGTGGATGGGGCGTTGTCCACAATGTGGTGAATGGAATACATTAGTTGAAGAGATTATTAAAGAAACTAAACATAGCCGCACACCTTCACGAGGTGTGGGAAATCAAACAACAAAACCAACAGCTTTACCAGATATTGAAATTTCATCTATCGCTCGTGTCTCTACAACCTTTGGTGAAATCGACCGCGTATTAGGTGGTGGGATTGTTCCTGGGGCCCTTATGCTCTTAGGTGGTGATCCTGGTATAGGCAAGTCTACACTACTTCTTCAAGTATCTCAAAAGGTGGCCGATACGGTAGGTACTGTACTATATGCATCTGGAGAAGAGTCTCAGTTACAGCTTAAGCTTCGGGCAGAACGACTTCATATCAATAGTGAGCGACTACAAGTTATTGCTGATACAGATTTAGATCATATCTTAGAGCAAGCTGATGCAATGACTCCTTCTTTGTTAGTTATCGACTCTATTCAAACCATGTATACCGGAGATATCGATGCTGCTCCAGGTAGTGTTAGCCAAGTGCGAGAATGTACATCGCGCCTCCTTCGCTTCTGTAAAGAACGAAATATTCCAACGGTAATCATTGGACATGTTACTAAGGAAGGCAATATTGCGGGGCCCCGTATGTTAGAACATATGGTGGATGTAGTGCTTTACTTTGAAGGCGAACGGTCTTACCAATTCCGTATTTTGCGCTCAATTAAGAATCGTTTTGGATCTACATCTGAAACAGGTATTTTTGCCATGGTTGAGGAAGGGTTACAAGAGTTATCTAATCCATCAGCTTCCTTATTGGCAGAACGATCTGATGAGGAAAGCGGCAGCGCCGTTATGATTTATCTTGAAGGGGTTCGTCCTATCCTTGTAGAGGTACAAAGCCTTGTTGTTACGACTGCTTTTGGTATGCCTAGAAGAACTGCAATCGGTTATGACCTTAATCGTTTAATTGTACTTTTGGCAGTATTAGAAAAACGTTGTGGTTTTACATTAGGTAATAAGGACGTATACGTGAACGTTATTGGTGGTCTCAAGGTAAATGAACCAGCTTGTGACTTATCTATGGCTGTGGCTATCGTATCTAATTTAAAAAATCGCATTGTTCCTACCGATATGGTTATTTTAGGTGAAGTAGGGCTCACCGGTAATGTTCGTAGCATCCCACGTATTGAACAGCGTATTAATGAAGCAAAGAAATTAGGCTTTAAAAAGTTTATTATTCCTGAAGGCAATTATAAGCAAATCAAGGATAATGATAGTTCTATCAAGATTAGAGGCGTTAAATCTATTCAAGAGGCAATGCAATTGGTGTTTTCTTAATTAGGAGGTGATTTGATGATTTATCGGATATTGCGCTATGTAATAGCCATTCTCGTGGGCACAGCGGCCTATGTTGGAATGGATAGCTTAGCACCTATTATCGACCCATATTTGGTCTCTCAATTTGAGTCCTTTGGGGATATGTCATTGACTATTGCACGTATTTCAGTATTAATTTTTGGTACTTTATTAGGCGTTATTATTGGGTATTTAATTTCTTCATTTATTTTAAAGCAAGGCTTAGTCATTGCTAAACGTTTAGAACGCATTCTTACTCATATTCCAAATCAAGAATTGATTGCAGGCACCATCGGTTTATTATTCGGTCTTATTATTGCAAATTTAATTGGTGTTGCATTCCATCAAGTACCTATTATAGGACCTTATATTCCTATTATATTGAGTGCTATCTTTGGATATAGTGGCCTTAAGCTCATGGCCCGTAAAGGCCCTGAAATATACTATAACTATGTACAACAATGGGGTGGAGAAGGCACTAAAAAAACAAGTCGTTTTAAAATGTTCTCTACTCATAAATCTGATAAAACTACGAGCACACCAAAACTACTAGATACATCTGTTATTATTGATGGACGTATTAAGGAACTATGTAATACAGGATTTATTGAAGGCCCTCTAATGGTTCCCCTCTTTGTATTGAATGAGTTACAAATTATTTCTGACTCTGCTGATGCTACAAAACGAAATCGCGGTCGTCGTGGCCTCGATATTTTGAAAGAGATGCAAGATGCTAACAAGGTAGCCATTGAAGTGGTAGAAGATGATTATGATGATCTTACAGAAGTAGATTCTAAATTAATGCGTCTTGCTTTGGATAAGCAGTGGAAGTTGATGACTAATGACTTCAACTTAAATAAGGTGGCTCGGGTACAAGGCATTGAGGTGCTTAATCTGAATGAACTAGCTAATGTACTAAAACCAGCCCTCATTGCAGGCGAATGGATTCGCGTGCAAATTATGAAAGAAGGTAAGGAAGTACACCAAGGTGTTGCTTATCTCGATGATGGTACCATGATTGTTGTTGAAGATGGTAAACCTTATGTGGGCCAAACTGTCGAGGTAATGGTTACATCCATATTACAAACTAGTGCAGGTCGCATGATCTTTGCTCGTGTAGATGGAGGACAAAATGGACAAGGTAATTAGTTGTATTGTTCTCGCCGCTGGTGCAGGGCGTCGCATGGGGTACAAAGAAAATAAGATATTTATCCCTTTGGGTCGATTCTCTATCATTCAGCGTACATTACAAAATGTAGCAAATGTTGAATGTTTGAAAGAGATTATTCTTGTTGTAGCCGAAGGCGAACAAGAATATATGACAAAACATTTACAAGAGTTGGATTTGATTGTTCCAGTTCAGATAGTACTTGGTGGAAAAGAGCGTCAAGACTCTGTAGCATGTGGCTTACAGGCTGTATCGGAGGATACCAATATTGTCCTTGTTCATGATGGAGCGCGACCATTAGCTTCTACAGAACTGTTTAATAATGTTGCTGACTCGGCTAATACCTATGGTGCTGCTACGGTAGGTGTTCCAGCTACAGATACTATTAAACGAGTTGATATGGACCATAATGTTCTAGAAACATTACAGCGTAGTGAGCTATACCAAATTCAAACGCCACAAGGCTTTCAAAAAGAATTATTTGTAGAGGCTCATCAAGCGGCATATGAAACTAAGTATCTTGGTACTGATGATGTATCACTAGTTGAGTATGTAGGTAAGCCTGTACATATAGTTGAAGGGAATTATTGTAATATTAAAGTGACAACACCAAATGATATTGCAGTAGCTAAGCGATATTTAGGAATTGAGGATACACGTATGCGCGTTGGATTTGGTTATGATATTCATCAATTAAAAGCAGGTCGCCCATGTATTCTTGGCGGTGTTCATATCGAATCTGAACTCGGCCCTGATGGTCATTCCGATGCGGATGTTCTCATTCATGCATTGATGGATGCTATGTTAGGTGCTGCAGGTCTACGAGATATTGGCTATTATTTCCCGCCTGAAGATGACCAGTATAAAGGGATTTCTAGCATGCTTTTACTAGAAAAGGTTAATTCCTTATTGAAAGAACGTGGGTTACAAGCCTATAATATAGATATTATGGTTATTTCAGAGACACCTAAGTTAAAACCACACATCGACACGATGAAGGCTAACTTACAATCTGTTTTAGAAATACCATTAGAACGTATTAGTATTAAAGCGACAACAAACGAAATGCTAGGTGCCATTGGACGCCGCGAAGGCATTGCTGCACAAGCTGTCGTTTCTGTATATGAAGGAGAGGTATAATCATGAGTTCCATGAAAGTTCGTTTTGCTCCAAGCCCTACGGGTCCATTCCACATTGGTGGCGCTCGTTCTGCTTTGTTTAACTGGTTGTTAGCACGTAAAGAAAAAGGCACATTTGTATTGCGTATTGAAGATACAGATTTGGCTCGTTCTACCCGTGAAAGTGAAGAAAATATCAAAGCTTCCTTGCAATGGCTTGGCATGAACTGGGATGAAGGCATTGATGTAGGTGGCGATAATGGCCCTTACCGTCAAACAGAACGTCTTGACTTATATAAAGAAGTAACACAACGTTTGTTGGACGAAGGTAAAGCATATGAATGCTATTGCACACCTGAAGAATTAGATGCTGTTCGCCAAGAACAAATGGATCGTGGTGAAACACCTAAATATAATGGCCATTGCCAACACTTAGATGAGGAAACAAAGGCTAAATTTATTGCAGAAGGTCGTAAACCAACCATTCGCTTACGCGTTCCTTTGAATAAAACATATGCTTTCGATGATATGGTACGTGGTCATGTATCCTTTGAATCCAATGGTGTAGGTGACTTTGTAATTGTAAAATCTGATGGAATTCCTGTATATAACTTTGCCGTAGTAATGGATGACCATATGATGGGTATTACTCACGTTATTCGTGCAGAAGAACATTTATCTAATACTCCACGTCAAATGGCCATTTATGAAGCACTAGGCTGGGAAATACCTACGTTTGGTCACATTTCCTTGATTCTTGGTAAAGATTACAAAAAAATGTCCAAACGCCATGGTGCTACATCTGTTGAACAATACAAACAATTGGGCTATTTGCCAGAAGCACTTGTAAACTTCTTGGCGCTTCTTGGTTGGGCTCCAGAAGGGGAAGAAGAATTTTTCACACAAGATGAATTGATTCAAGCCTTCTCCATGGATCGCGTAGCTAAAAACCCTGCTGTATTCGATATTGATAAATTGAACCATATCAACTTCCACTACATGAAAAACTTGAGTGATGAAGAGCTATTCCATCTTTGCTTGCCTCATTTGAAAGAGGTTGGGTTAGCTCCAGATAGCTTAAATCAGGCGGATATCGATTGGTTGACATTATTATGCTCCACATTCCGCGACCATATTAGCTATGGTGCACAAATTAAAGATCATGTAGGTATGTTCATGGGTGAAACTGTATTCCTTGAAGAAGGTCACGAAGAGGAATTGCGTGCTGTATTGAATGAAGAAACAGCACCAACAGTTCTCGGCGCATTCCGCAATGCATTGGCTGAACTTGATGAAATTACGCCTGATGTTGTAAAAGCAACAATTAAAGCTGTTATGAAAGAAACTGCTTTGAAGGGTAAATTTGTATTTATGCCAATTCGTGTTGCTCTTACTGGTCAAATGCATGGTCCAGATTTGAACAACATCGTTACATTGCTTGGTAAAGAAAAATGCTTACATCGTTTAGATAATGTAAGTGCTTTAACAAAATAGTAACATAAGTTAATTTAAAAGCTCTCATAGCTATGGTTATGAGAGCTTTTTTATATATATTGAGATTATTCAATAGAAATGCTATAATAGTCGGCGTCTTTTATTTTATTTATTATGAAAGTGAGTGCTTTTATGAGTATTATTCGTTCTCTTAACCACTTATTCAATAGCTATCTTTCATGGATAGTACTATTGATGGCAGTGTTAGCGTATTTATTACCAACTGTATTTTCTTGGATGACGCCGTACATTGCGTACATGCTACAATTTGTAATGTTTGCCATGGGATTAACATTAACAGCTCAAGTGTTCCTTGATGTATTTAAGCAACCGATGAAAGTTATCCTTGTATCTGTTATCCAATTCTTATGGATGCCATTAGCAGGTTTCTTGGTAGCCCTAATCTTCAATTTCCCACCAGAAATTGGTATCGGATTCATCTTGTTAGGTGCATGTCCTGGTGGTACGGCTTCCAATGTTATGACATTCCTTGCGAATGGTAACGTTCCGTTATCCGTATCTGCAACGACTGTTTCTACATTATTGGCTCCAGTATTAACACCTTTATTCGTCGTATTGTATGCAGGTGCCACATCTTCCATTGAAATTCAATTCATGCCGATGTTTATTTCTATCGTAAAAATCGTATTGGTACCAATCATCTTAGGTATCGTATTAAATTACTTCATTGGCTCTAAGATCGAACCTGTTAAATCTGTATGCCCTACAATTGCGGCTATTGCAGTATTGTTAATCTTGGCTGCTGTTACTGCGGTGAACCAAAAACAAATTGCTGAAACTGGTTTCATCATTTTCGTAGCGTGCTTAGTACAAAATGTGAGTGGTTACATAGTAACTTACTTCATTTGTAAGGCCCTTAGCATCGATATTTCCTCCCGTCGTGCTATGCAAATTGAAGTAGCAATGCAAAACTCCGCATTATCCGTATCTTTAGCACTTAAACACTTCACACCTCAAGCTGCTGTAGCAGGTGCAGTGTTCTCCATCATTCATAACTTTACAGGCTCTATCTTTGCAGGTATTTGCCGTAAACATGATGATCAAGAAAAATTGGAAAATGCTTAATAGTTAATTCCTCATCCTCATCTTTCAAATTTATATCCGAAATATGCATGTTTAATATATTATTTGGATATATTGAAAGATGAGGGTTTTCTTGTTTTCATTGACATTCTATAGGATAATTGATACAATATTTCTATATCTGAATATAGATTTAATAGTAAAAGCTAAGACTGAAAGAAGTACTCTACAACTAACTTTTTAGCGAGAACCGATGGTGGGAGGGTTCAAGGATAGGTAGACGAAATGCATTCACGAGCTGACACTCCGATTATAGGTAGGTTTGTCCGGTGACGCGCCGTTATGCGATGAGTGGGTACTACATTGGTACCTAACAGAGTGGAACCGCGGACCATCGTCTCTGTATGAGATGAGGGGTCTTTTTTATTTTACGAAGATGGAGGCATCGGTAACGATGAGAGAAATTACAGTTTATAATACTATGACGCGCCAAAAAGAGGTGTTCAACCCTGTAACACCAGGTGAGGCAAAGATGTACGTATGTGGTGTTACACCATATAACCATCCTCACATTGGCAATGCACGTCCATTTGTAACTTGGGACGTAATTCGTCGCTATATGAAACATGTAGGCTATAAAGTAACATATGTACAAAACTTTACTGATGTGGATGACAAAATCATCAATACATCCAATGGTGAAGGCGTATCTTGGGATACTATTGCAAATCGTTATATCGACAGCTATTTCGAAGTAATGGATGCCCTTGGTGTACAACGTGCTGATATTTATCCACGTGTTTCTACACATATCGAAGATATTATTGCTATGATCTCTACATTGATTGAAAAAGGCTATGCCTATGAACTCGATGGTGATGTATATTATAGCGTTGATAAATTTGAACATTATGGCGAGTTATCTGGTCGTA
>OBVJ01000381.1_pt1 | contig 21443 bp, 18 predicted proteins | sample 1495071 | NCBI WGS metagenome assembly OBVJ01 (sample SAMEA2579985, study PRJEB22360) | human gut metagenome | reverse complement strand
TTTACCCTCAATGTATTTACATTCTGGATAATTAGTACAAGCTCTAAATTCAAACGTTGTATCACCTTTAGTAGCTTTTCTAGTAACGATAAAGCCAGTTTTACATTCTGGACAGAGTGTATAGTCTGGCGTTCCGTTCTTTTTAACGTTACACATAAAGTTACATTCTGGCTCGCTACATTTGTAAAAATCACGCTCTAACTTTTTAGAGTGGAATTTATGTAGATATCCTTCATGACACTTAGGGCAAGAATGATCACGATTAAATAATGCTTCCTTAGCATAGTTTCGTACATCCGTATTATTAATAACAGAGGATACAAAGTTTTTCGTATCAGAAATAATATCCTTAATAGATAATGAACCATTTTCTATTGCGGATAATTTATCTTCCATATCGGCCGTAAAAGTTGGATCTAACAAAATACTAGGAAGGGATGTAACTAGGTTAGCTCCTGTTGATGTTACATGAATAGTTTTACCTTTCATGTATAGTAAAGGATTTTTAGGATCCAATAAATCAGAAATAATAGTGGCTCTAGTAGCTGGTGTACCTATGCCTTTAACATTTTTTAACGTTTGTAACTGGCTTTCACTAGCATTATAAGCGTATTTATCAATGTGATTCATAGCACTTAATAAGGTACCTTCTGTAAATGGTTTAGGCGGTTTTGTTACATGATCGGTAACAAACACATCTTTTAACGTAAAAGAATCGCCTTGTTCTAGTGGGAAGGGAATAGGTTCTTCTGCATAGATTTCTTCTGGTGGTAAAAGATCAATATACAAAATCTTATACCCTTCATCTCGTACCTGCGTTTCAGATAGCTTCATTGTATACGCTGTATTGGCTACTTCAATAGTAGCTTCAAGTTTTTCCTTTACAAGTGGCTTTGTATAATGCGCTACCAGGTAGCGTTTGGCCACTTCTAGGTATACAGTTTGCTCATCTGTTGAAAGCGTTTCTAATACCTCTTTAGTAAGTTCTTTTACAGTTGGGATAATAGCATGATGGGCTGTTACTTTGCCTGTATTATATATAGGCTTTTTATCTGTTGTGAATACAGATTCATCAGTAACAGCAACGGTTACACGTTCATTAGATAACAGATTGTGAATAATACCTGCAGCCTGTTCTTTTTGGCTGTCTGGTAAATATTTACAGTCTGATCTAGGGTAAGTAATATAACCTTTTTCGTATAAAGATTGCGCTGCAGATAATGTATTAGAAGGGCTGATTGCATGACGCTTATTAAGTTCTACCTGTAGTGTATCTAAAGAGAATAAAGAGGTAACAAAATGATTTGTTATTTCTCGCTCTAATTCAGATACCGTAGCTTCTTTACCTTCAATTTCAGATTTAATGCGATCAGCTAATTCTTTTTCAAAAATATCATCGTGTTCTAAGGTAATTTTGGTTTTACCATTTATATAAGCGTCTACTGTGTAATAGGTAGTAGGTACAAATTGCTCAATAGACATATCACGATCATATACTAGCTTCAATACAGGCGCTTTAACACGGCCTACAGGTAATGTACCTGCATTACCAGATTTTTGGCCTATACGGGTAAAGAATCTGGTTAAATTGATACCGATTAACCAATCAATGGCTGCTCTTGATTCTGCAGCAGCGGTCATTGTTTGAAAATCTGCATTATCTTGTATCGATGAAAAAGCGTTTTGTACGCTTATTTCATCTAGTGCATTAAGTAAGATACGCTTTACTGTACCAGTAAAGCCTTCTTGCTTTAATATTTCATCAACAATTAAGCAGCCTTCACGGTCTGGATCGCCTAAATGGTATATAGTAGTAGCTGCTTTAATTTGTTTTTGTAAATGCTTGTACAATGCTTTAGTGGTCGCTCTGGTGCATTTCTTTAATTCTTCTGGATAAATGGGAAGTAATGTTTCATCCCAGCTTGCGTATTTTGGATCATATTCTTTTGGATCTAGTAGTCTAAGAAGGTGGCCAGCGCACCAAGCAATACAATTACCGTTAGTATCAAAGAAAAATGGAGAATCTGTTTCTTTGTTAGTGGCGGTTTGTTTAAAGTTAGCACCAGAATTATTAAGATAATCCTTAATAATTCTAGCTACACTAGGCTTTTCTGTAATATATAAATTCATGTATGACACCTCATTTTTTATATAGGAATACATTAGAATTTACTTTTTTTTGTGTAGTAGGTTGTGTATGGGTTGTTGGATGATACACTATTACACGTTTTTTTACGATTTTTTTAGGTTTAGCAGGATTGGTAGCAGGTGGGGTAGGGATTTCTCCATATGTTACTAAATTATCTCTATAACCGCTCATTATAGAAGATACATAGTTTTGTGTCTCTTCATATGGTGGAATACCACCATATTGATTAACAGCTCCTTGCCCAGCGTTATACGCTGCTAGTGCTAGTTTTACATTACCTCCATTAGAATCTAACATTTGGCGTAAATAGCGAGCTGATCCATCTAAATTTTGGGCAGGATCATATGGATCTACACCTAATTCTGCTGCTGTATCTGGCATAAGTTGACCATATCCAATAGCCCCTGCAGGAGATATAGCTGATTGATTAAAGCTACTTTCTTGGCTGATTAAGCTAGTTAATAATACAGGATCTACATTATACTTTAAGGCTGCGTGTCGAATCATATTATTAAGTGGCCCATTAGCATGAGAATTAGCTATACCAGATATAGCGAGTACGCCAGTTAATACAGTAATTATAAGTTTAGATTTCAATTCCATCTTCTATAGTCCTCTCTCTCCATTTAGGTTTATCTTTAGTGAATTTAATATGTGCTGTTATAGCATGATCATTAGCTGTAATCTTGTTAGTTACATTATGTAAACGCTTCAATAAGCCGTTAATTCTTGATTGTGGTGTACCACGATTTAAGAATTGTTTCATTACGCCAGCACCGTGCTTATTGGCGTTACTATTACTATTTCCAAAGTGATATAGTTTTTTCTTTAATACATCAAGGTGTTTATAATCCGTTTCTAACCGATTAATCTGCTCTGATATAGATTGATTACGTTGAAGAATGGATTCGTGTTCCCTCATAGCTTGCTGTTGAATAGTTGGCGTATTCAATTTAGAGTAGGTAGCTTGTAACCAAGCTTCTACTTTTTGCATTTCTTTTGTATACGCTGCCGATTCAGCAGAATAACGGTTCATATCGGATGTGTTACCAACAAATCGGGCCTTTTTTTGCTCTCTAAAGGCCAGGGATTGTTTTTGTTTTAAGCTACGTAACACTTCAATATTACGTTTATATTCGCCTTTAGTTATGCGATTCATCACAGAATTAAGTGTTGATTGATACGTAACTTTTTTATGCTCGTAGTTAGCATATTCTTGGCGTAACGGTCGTAATTCTGCTAAAATATCTGCTTTTCGCTGCTTAATGGCTTCAAACACATCATGCTTAGTAATGCTACCTACTTTATCCATAGGTGCTGATGTATCGATCGTTTGAATTTTCTTAGCAATATTAGTTTGTAATTTTTCTAAACGATCTACTTTACGGGCCGTTCTTTCAACCGATCGTACAGCTTTCATAGAATCTATTTTGTTAGTTAAAGATTCTAAACGGCTCTGCAGTTTATGTAATCTGCTTACATCGTTTGTATGTAAGCTATAGGAGCGTAAGACAGCTTCTTTATACTTAGGTGTCTTATCAGTTCTTGTAATCGCCTTATAGGCCTTATAAAGCGCTTTATCACTGCTGGTTAATACTTCTAAATTATGATCAATTCGTTGTACGCTGCGTTTCATACTATCTAATTCAACGGCAGCTTGTTTTTGAATTTTAGGTAATAGGTATTCTTTCTTTTGAGATAACCAGCGCTCTGTCTGTCTTATTTCCGCTAATACAGAAGGATCTTTATAAGCATTGTATTTAATCGTTAAGCTGCGTAATCGTTCAATCTGTTTACGGTACTCACCTTTAGTAATACGATTCATAATTGAATTACACGTACTATCAAAGGTCGCTTTATTAAATACATACCGCTGTTTATATAGATTGTGAATTAATGCTTCTTTACTTATATTTGTTTGTAAACGGTGAGTGCGAACTGGAATTGCTTTTATATTCGCAGATGTAAAGGTAGTAGGGCGTTTATTACGTAACAACTTTGCTTTATAAAGCCGTTTCGTAGTTTGTTGTTTTTTATAGCGCTTAATTAATTCAGTTTGGGTAAGGACTCTTGAATTAATTTGTGCTATTTCTGCTTCAATTCGCTTAGCTCGTTCTTCTAATCGTTTAATCCGCTCGTGAATAGAGCTGCCATTCGTAGAAATCGTACCAACTTTACGATTAAAGGATTTGGCTTCTTGTAACTTAGTAGAAAGCTTAGCTTGTAATGCTTCTGCTTTATCTACTGTTGTAAGGTCTGATGTCGATAAAAAGCGCTCACGGGCGATACGCTTTTTTAAATCCATGTACTGATGACATAACAAATAGGATTTAACAGAATCATCATTTGTGATAGCAATTAAAAACTGCGCTTCATCAAATTTATTTTCAAATAGATACTGTTTGAAAGATTTGATGGTTTGTGCATTTTTATATACAGTACTTGGATTCATTTTCTTTTGTGCTGGTCGATCTAGTTCGGCAGCACGTAAAAAATCTTTATTCACTAACGCTTCTGCTCGTTGCACTTCTAACTTTTCGCAAGAAACACGTTCATTCATACCACGTTTTTTGTATTCTTCATTAATGATAGATTCCCAATTTCTGCGTAGTTCAATTAATTTTTCTTTAGGCTTAAATTCCCTTGATTTTAGATATCCACCTGTTTTAGTTCCATCTTTTTTTACAGAAGAACGCTTAAAGTAAGAAATACGATCTGGTTCTTCTCTAGTTAAATCGATTTTACGCTCAGAAAACATAATATGCGCATGGATATTACGCTCTCCATCTGTTAGAGTGGCTTCTTTGTCATGGATTGCCATTGTATAGGGATATCCTTCGAAATGAGTTTTCATATATTGCTGCATAATAGCAATATTTTCTTCATAAGAAAGCTCATTAGGAAGTGCCATTGTAATTTGTTTGAATGGTACTTTTTCTTTACTTAAATCTGCTTCATTCCAAAATGTAGCAGATTTCATATCGTAGCCACCATCCAATTTACCAGAAGCCCAGGATGGCATATTCGAAGATTCTTTGTAAATAAGATCTTCTTTTATTTCACCACTGGCAGAGTATTGATACTTGCCAGTGCGTGTTATATATTCAAATTTTGCTAGCGAATGGCCAGCGTTACCGATGGCCATTTCATAGTAAAATGTAGCCATGAAATGGGTACTCCTTTTTGCAACCGTAGGTTGAATGTTTAAGCTAGATTATATCTAGCTTAAACCTCATTCTTTTCATTTTATAAAAACGAAAAGGGTAAATGAGCATTGATAAATTTTTAGAGGTCAGCTTCGCTGCCCTAATTTCTGATGTAGAGAATCTATAATGGGTGTAAAGCTGGCCTATTGTATTTTGGTTGTTTATAAAGTTGATATAATACAGTGTAATTCAAATTAAAATTATTTTATAGTCATTATATACAAATTTTCTCAAAAAGTCTATTTACAAGTTTAGAAACTTTATATATAATTTAGCTAAAATTAAAAACGAATAGGAGAACGGTATGAATGACAACAAAACAGTAAAAGAGAGATATGAAGCAGAACCTAAAACTTTTGCCTTAATTTACCTCGATATTATCAAGGAACGGAATAGATGGCGAGGAATTACTGCCTTCTTAGCTGCTACTTCATTACTTTTAACAATAGGGATTGTGTATGCTGCCTTTAGTGTAAAATATATCCCTTATATTGTATCTGTATCAGATAGTGGTGAGTTTAAAGGGGTAGGGGTACTCAATGAAATTAAGTACGAACCAAAAGAGGGGGAAATCAAATACTTCCTTAAGAAGTTTATAACAAATTATGCTTCTTTACCGATTGATCCAGTCATTCTACAAAATAACTTATCTGAATTATCCTATTTTGTAGATGGCCACGCTGCAGAAAAACTACAATCTGAAAAACTAGATAAAAAAGTAGAGGAAATTGGTAAAAAAGCAATCAGTGTTGAAATCATATCCATTAACAAACAATCTGGTAGCGATAATGTATATATTGCACGTTGGCGCACAAAAACATTTGATAATATAACTAGAAAACAAGATGAGAAAACGTATACGGGTAACTTCTCGATTACTGTTAATCCATCTGCATTAACAAAAGAACAAGATATTATTAACAATCCATTAGGCTTATTTGTTACTGATTTTTCTGTCAGTGAAGAAAATAAATAATTTGTTGTGTTAGGCGATTTAGAAAGGGTTTTACAACAATGAAAATGAAATCGAAAGCATTAGCGTTAGCGGCTGTAATTTCAATGATGACAACAGGAGTTGCCTTTGCAGAAGATGGTACGATTTGGGATCCAGATAACATTACAGGTATTCGACATAGTTATATGTACAATGATAATCAACAAATCGAATTAGTACTAAAACCATTAGTATTAACGGATATTAAATTACGTGAAGGCGAAACTGTAGAAAGTATTTCTGCAGGAGATACTAGCCGTTGGCAAGTTGAAGTAGTAGATGTAGCAGGCACTCCTCATGTATATGTAAAACCAACGACAACAAATATTAGAACAAACATGATCATTACAACAAATGAACGCAGTTATCGTTATGTTTTAACGACTGGCGAACATCCAGAATATTATGTGGATTATATCTATCCAGATACTACACCTGATAGTGTAAAAGACGTTAAAGCAGGATGGGAACGTGAAGAACAACGCATAAACGCTATTATGAAAGCGGAAGAAAACGCTAGAACAGCATTATCTGGCTATAAAATTAAACAAAATAAAAATGTGTATGAATTTGAGCAACCACAATTTATGTTTGATGATGGCACCAAAACATACATCAAAATAAATAAAGAAAATAAAAATAATCTACCTACTATTTACTACTACGATGAACGGATTCCAAAGGATAAATTACAGCTTGTAAACTATCGTATTAAAGGCAATTACTTTGAAATTGATCGTGTAGCACAAGCTTGGAAGATTGTATATGAACAAAATGCTTACTTAGTAGTAGAACGCCCTGTAAAGGCTAAAAAATCAAAAAATAAAGTCTTAAATCAAGGTAATTTGCACCAAGAAATGGCCGCTGCCTATGATAGTAGAATCAACAAACCTCGTAAGCTTCAACTTTCTGCCGAGCGTCCTAATTTCACTACTGCGGAAATGCAAAAGTTGAACGCTATTGATCAAGCGGTAGATAAAGCAGTTAATGCTAAATTAGAGGACAAAGAAATTGTTGTAGATACTACAACAACAGCAGCACCATCTAATACACAATCACCAGAGGTAGATTTACAATCTGCGTTAGCAGATATTCGTAATCAACGTGCGCAAGCTACTTTTTAATAGGGGGCCAAGATGAACGAAGATCAACACAATCAAGAACAACATAATGATTTTACAGAGAAAAAATCGTTAGGATCTAGAAAAGGTATGATTGCCTTACTCTTTATATTAATTGCCTTAATGTTATATGGCTTTTTACACTCGGCATTAAAAAGCGATAAAAAAGAGGATGTAAACGAACCACAAACTAAAGTAGTTAAAGATATTAAATCAGAAACGAATAAGGTTGATTATGGCGAACAAAATAAACGTTTACAAAAAGAACACGAAGAAAATCAAGAAGTACAATATCAAAAAGTACAAACGCCTACAGTTGATCCTGTAGCAGCAGAAGAAGCAAAAGCAGCAGCGACAGCAGCAGCTAACGCTGCAAAAGAAGCACAAGCTGCCGCTGCTAAAGCAGCTGCAGCAGAAGAAGCGGCTGCTTCCTCTGCTATTAAGTTTAATATCAATAGCAACAGCAGCAACAATGATAAACCAGCTAATCAAGGTAAAAGCGGTTATATTCAAGTGATTCAATAGAGGGGGGAGCACCGTGTATAAACAATTTAAACGTGCTGCAGTAGCAGCCTTTGTAGTAACAGCAATGATGGCACCAAGTATTGTGCCATATACAGTAGCTAATGCAGCTTCTGTTAAATATGTTCAATCTGATAATGTACTACAAGCTGGATCGGTGATTCCAGCAACGCTACTTACACAAGTAACTAGCGATAACTTAAATGCAGATGTAGTAGCGATTGTTCGTCAAAATGTATATGATTCCGTAACAGGAAATAACATTTTGATTCCTGCAGGAACAAAATTAATTGGTCATCCAGAAGGATATTCTGGTACACGCATTAACCTTAGTTTTTATCGAATGATTTTACCAGATGGTACATCGATTGCACTGCCAGATCAAAGTGCTGTTACAGGTACAGGTTTTGCAGGTTTAAAGGATAAACATTCTGGCCATAGCTGGCAGAAATTCAAAGGTGCTTTGTCTGGTGCTATTTTATCTGGAGCCTTAATTGGTGTCACTAGCAAAAATACAAACAAAGCTGGCGATCGTTCTTACGGTCAAGAAGCTATGACGGGTGCTGCTACAGATTTAATTCAAAACATTACTAGCAGTACTAAAAACCGTGAAGAAATTAAATCCACTACAACTATTAGAATTGGCTATCAATTCAATATCTTGTTAAATGCGGATGTAGCAATTCAACCCTGGGAAGAATAATCTATGAAGAACAAACTGCTATTCTATAGTATAGGCCTATGCATAGGACTATACATAGCTGCCGCTATGTTCCCTAGTCGATTAGCAGATATTAATGTAGCCATCCCCGATGGCTACATTCTTTCTATATTCGGCTCAAAAGTATATAACGTGCCTATGTATCTATCCATTATGATGGATTTAGTAAGTGACACTAATTTAGATCGAACTACTAAATTATTTTTCTTAAAAAGTATTGCACCATGTATAGTAACAATCATATTACTATCTGTTGTTATGTTCTGGGAATATATCAATCCTAAACCTAATACACATGGTACGGCTGAATGGGCTGATACAAACTATTTAGAGAAGCTATTTCTATTTAAAGATTCTCCTACATCTCCCATTATTGGGGTATCAGAGCCAGAATGGCTTACACCCATCTATAAATGGTTATGTAACTTTGAAGAATATAGGGCCATAGGGGAAAAGCCACCTAAAGAAAAAATTGAACGCTTACATAAATTTGTTGCACTTATGCGCCAATTAGGTATTAGGCGGTTATTGCGTGGCAAAACTGATACACATTATGCAGGTATTGCTCCTACTGGCGCTGGTAAAGGTATTGCTTGGATTAACGCAACGTTACTTGGTGGGTGGCGTGAATCTTGCCTGGTAACAGATTTAAAAGGCGAATTATGGGATTTAACCTCTAAATATCGAAAAGAAAAATTAGGCCAATTAGTCATGAAATTTAATCCTACTGTGTTACATCATCAAAATGTGCGCTGGAACCCTATTTCAGAAATTCGATGGGGTACAGAACATGAAATGAAGGATGTATCGAATTTAGCAGAAGTATTAGTACCTAGAGGGAAAGGAGATCCATTCTGGGTAAACTCGGCTAAACGCCTATTATCTGCCGTTATTATTTACTTAAAATATCATGATATGAAACATCCTCGTCCCGTAGAAAAAGAAGGGGACTCTCCGTATCATGAAACTAGTCTAAAAGATGTATTAACTTTCTTTGCGGGTATGGTAGTAGAAGATCCTAATCACCTATCAGAAAGTGAACAGAAACGAATTAAATCGTTCCAAGAATCTCTATCCCATATTATTGAACACGAAAAAATGCTGCCTATATCAATACCGATAAAAAACAGCGATGGGACCTATGAAATACACCACATAGGAACAGATGAAATAGATTATATCTCTCCTAGAGTGAGTGCCAATAGTTTATATCCTAATATCCACCCAACCGTATTAACGACATTCTTAGAATATAAAGATTTGGCATATAATACCTTCTCTGGTATTGTAACGTCCATTACAACACCATTAGCACCATATGCAGAGCCAATTTTAGCGCATAATACATCGACGTGTGATTTTCATGTTACGGATTTAATTCGTTCAGACAAAGCGGCCACATTATATATTGTCTTACCATTAGAAGATCAAACGCGAGTAGCCCCGTTATTTAATCTTTTAATCGACATGATGATGAAAAAGGCAACGGCTGATGGTAATAACGCTAATAAACATAAAATTCTATTACTTCTAGATGAGTGCGCCAATTTCGGTAAAATTGAATCGTTGCAAACCATGATTACCGCTGTACGGTCTTATGGGATTCAATTAATGCTAATTTTCCAGGGCAGAAGCGACATAGATCGTGTATACGGTAAAGAAAATTCCATTTTAAATAACTGTTCGTATCATATGTATTTAAAGCCACAAGAAATTGCTGATTTAAAATTTTTATCCGAAAGAATCGGTAAAACGACGGTGCAAAATATCCAGGATACAAAACGTGGATTATCGTTATTTACAGATTCTAGAACCTCCATTAATACAGGCCGTGATTTAGTCACACCTACAGAAGTAGGTTTACTCAATAAGCAAATTACCCTTATTAATGGTAAAAAACCAATTAAAACACCATATCATCTATATTTCTATGATCCTATGTTCCTAGAACGAGAAGGTGCAGCAGACACATCTTCTAGAATTCCTGATCCATTTACAATCTGTATTCAAACCTACATGGAAAAATATGGCGATATACTGATTAAAGAAGCTACACCAGAACCAATCACCATTCACTCTGTGTTAAATGATGATCAGTTATCGAAAGTCAAACAATATGCATTAACTTTAAAAGTCGATGGTGAACATATGGGCCAAGATGAAATCGCCTATATTCATAGAGAATATGGCATTTCTAAAGTAGATGTACCTGCCTTTGCAAGCCTTCTATTACCACTCATAGAACAGTGGTATAGTGATGAGGCTTTAGCCGAAACAGGAGAAGATGACACATCGGATTCAGCGGCTAGCATTGATATTCCAGAAGATTTAATTTTGGAAAATTCAGATTTCTTAGAAGCAGAATTTAACGATCCTACATCTAATGATATGGAATACACAGATTTAGGTAGATAGGAGATAAGGAGGTAACATGGCAAGACCACAAACAATGGCTAGTTTAGAAGCTAAAGAGGAATTAACCCTTAAACAAATTCAAGAATTAGAAGAAAAATTACGTGCTAAAAAAGCACAACTCAAAAAGGTACAAACACAAACGTTAACCGCTTCTAACAAGAAATTTAAAGAGTATGGCCTAGATTTAAAAAATGCTGCGTTGTCTGTAGGCATTGCAGAAACTATCGCACAATTAATTAAAGAAGGGTCTACCTCTATAGAAAAAATAGAAGCAATGGGATCTGCTGTTTTACAAAAAGAAAGAGAAGAAGCAGCGACTATAGATACAGCTACTTCTGTAGGAGAAGATGAGTAGAAGCTACGTAAAAACATTTCTAGGGCCAGATATTATACCTTACTTTGAAGATGATGATACGGTCGAAATTTATACCAATAAAAATAGTTTATGGATTGATTCTTTTAGTAAAGGTCGATTAGATACAGGTATCAAAATTGATGATCAAACCATAGAAGGGGTTATTACGGCCGTTGCTGGCGAAATTAATATAACAATTAAAAATCGTATAGCAGCCAACTATGAACCCTTAAATTGCCGGTTTCAAGGGCAGTTTAGTAAACGAATAACCGATCATCCATCCTTTACCTTCCGTAAACGTGCTAAAAAACTAATTACACTCGATATGTATTTAGAGCAAAACAGAATTACGCAACAGCAATATGATTTTCTCATAGAAGCGATGGCAAAACGGAGAAATATTGTCATTGCTGGTGGTACATCAAGTGGTAAAACCACATTTGCACAAGCGATTTTACAGGAAATAGCCATTCGTCATCCTAAAGATCGTGTAGGGATATTAGAAGATACCCCAGAAATTAAAGTAGAATTTAATGATTTCTTTGATTTCCATACATCAGAAGGGGATCATAATAACCCACCCTATACTATGGAGGATGCCTTATTTGATTCATTGCGTATGACACCCGATCGATTAGTCGTTGGGGAAGTACGGGATTCTGCAGCATACACTGTTATGGATGCCTGGAATACAGGTCATAATGGCGGTATTTTAACAATCCATGCTAATAGTCCTAAACTGGCCCTACGAAGAATTCATGATCTCATTCGTATGAAATACGAAAAAGGCGAATTTAAGTCCATGATTGGCGATTCTGTAGATATTGTGGTTCATATGGCTAAAGTAGGAGATATATCTAGAAAAGTCCATTCCATCATATCGGTTAAAGGATATGATGAAAACAAACAAGATTACATTATAATTAATGAGTGTGTAGAAGGATAACAACCCCCTACCGCCAGCCCCCAAACTTAGGGGGCGTTGGTCAAATTCACCATGCACCGATTAGCGATACCGCTGTGCTTGTATCGAAATCGTTACATAGTAAATTTATAACATATTCAGCGTACAAGAGAGGTAATTACGATGAAACACATTGAAAACTATTTAGTAAACAAAACTACTGCTACATTTATTGCATTAATGGCTATGTCTAATACAGCATTCGCTGCTAACATAGGTAACTGGACATTAGCAACTAAATTAAAAGAATTAGGCGATTGGTTTATTTCTGATGTCGCATTACCAATCGGTGTATTAGTAGTCATTGGGCTTGGTATTGCCATTATGAAAGGTAACGCAGGTCAATTTACTGGTCAAGCTATCAAGGTAGTAGCAGGCCTTACATTGATTGTGGCTGCTGCTTCTATTGCAGCATGGATTATTGGTAAATAATATGCGTAACGAAAACTTAGAAGCTAGAATGCACCGCTCACTAACAAAACCTATGACTTGGGGCGGTCTTCCACGGAACGTATTTTTGCTGTTTGTTGTGATATCCATTCTTATATTCATTTTATTACGTCATACCATCGGTGTTGCCATCATTATTAATGGTATTGCCTGGTTTGGCTGTAAGTATGCCACAACAAAAGATCCACAATTTTTTGACATCCTATGGAACCATATTAAAAACGATAAAGGGATGTATAAAGCTGAATAAACTGAGAGAGGAGTTTGTACTATATGGAACTACATAAACAAAAGAAAGAATCGAATGTATGGATTAAGGATTATGTTCCCTGGTTCCATATTGATAAACACAACATTGTGTTCAATACAAACGGCAGCTTTCAAATTACATTTTCCTTTTCTGGTATGGATTTTACGAATGCAACAGTCAATGATATGGATATGTTCATAGGAGGCCTTAATAACGCTATTAAAGGCCTTCCAGAAGGATATACCGTGTACTTTGAACTACAACGGAATGTAGTCCATAAATTCCATCCATCAAAATTTAGATCCAGTTTATTATCCTTTATTGAATCTAAACGGGAAGAATACTTTAATAAACAGAACTTTTATGAATCAAAAACCTACTTAACCCTTCTGTATAAACCACCAACTGATATGTTTGAGCAAATGTTAAAAACACTCGATCAGTTTGATACTAAAGGCTTTAAAGATATTACATCCATGTTTGGTAAAGGTAATAATGAGTTTGACGAAAAGCGTGTGAAAGCGTTGCAGCAGCAGCTATATATCTACGCTTCAGATTTACAAAAAACGGCTTCTTTGTTTATGCAAATGTTATCTATGTTTATGGATGATATTAAGCCATTAACTAAAGAAGAAACCTTAACCTATCTACACTCACAAGTTAGCCCGTATACACAAAAAATCTCTGGTAATTATGATGATTTTTTAAGCTATTACTTATGTGATAGTAGCTTTATCGGTGGTGCGGTTCCTACTCTTGGTGATTACTACTTAGGAATTGTATCAATCATTGATTTTCCTAAATTCACATCCCCATTTATTATGGCTTCATTACACAACTTGAAAAGTGAATTTAGATATGTAACACGATACATTACCTTAACCAGAGAGGAAGCCATCAAGCATTTAAAATCGCAAGAAAAGAAATTCGTACAACAGGCTAAAGGTCTGGGAACGATGGTTCTTGATAAATTGCGAGGTACAGAAAGCTACGATATTGATACACAAAGCATAAAAGACGCTACCGATACCATCGCTTTCTATGAAAATGTAGCTTCTGACAATGTGTCTGCAGGCTATTTCACAGGGTCTGTAGTCTTATATAACAAAAATAAACAAACATTAGAAGAAGATATAGAAAAAGTACTGACATTGATTCATAAACCAGGGTTTATTGCCCGTAAAGAGTATACAAACATTGAAAATGCTTTCTATTCCTCTATTACTGGCTGCTATCAGTACAATATTAGATCCTACTTGATGAAAAGTAGTAACTTCATTCATTGTAGCCCTTTATATACTAAATGGATGGGCGAAAAGGAAAACGCTTTCTTTAAAGAAAAGGGCTATGAATGTACTACCGCTTTATATCAAGGTGTTAGCGCTGGTAATGTACCATTTTACCTAAACCTACATCAAAAAGACATAGGTCATACCTTAATTATTGGGCCTAATGGTTCTGGTAAGTCGGTATTACTTAACACGATTGAAGCGAACTATTTCAAATACGATAATGCTAAAATCTTTGTATTTGATAAGGCTGCTTCTTGTAAAGTTTTATGTAAAGCGATTGGCGGTAACTTCTATAACCTGTTAGTGGATACAGATTCCCTCAACTTCCAGCCACTTGCTAATATTGGTTTTGATAGCAATAACCGCTGGAATACTGAAATGCAATGGACATATAACTGGCTTTGTGATTTCTTCCAAAAAGATGGCGATAAAATTTCTGAAACACAGAAAACGATCATCAGCGAGGCCTTAGAACGTGTAGCCTTATTACCTAAAGAACAACGTACTATGTCAGCCTTACAAGTCTTAATGAACGATTATACCTTGAAAGAACGTATCACGATTATGACGGAAAAAGGCGTCTATGGTAACTTGTTTGATAATACAGACGATAAATTTGGTACAGGTAACTTCCAGGTCTTTGAAATGGAAGAATTGATGGCCAATAAGCAAATTATGGCTACTACATTAAGTTACATGTTCCATAAGATTACTATGCAGCTTACAGGTAAATATCCAGCGCTAATCGTACTTGATGAATCCTGGTTGTTCTTAGATAATCCAATCTTTAAAGAACAAATTAGATCGTTCCTTAAAGACTTACGTAAAAAAAATGCGGCCGTTGTTATGGCCACACAAAATCTAACGGATTTAAAAGAAGATATGATTAACGTTATCGTAGAGAACGTGCATACCCGTATTTTCTTGCCTAATAATGCTGCTACGGCCAAAACTGTAAAACCACTATACGAAAACTTTGGGTTAAATGATGTAGAAATTGATACGATTAGAAGCTTGCAGCCTAAACGAGATTATTTTTATTCTTGTCCAACAGGGCGGGCCATCTTCCGTTTAGATTTCCAGCCTATAGAAGTTGCCTTCTACGGGGCCACGTCTAAAGATGATCAGCTTAAAGTCGATCAACTTAAACATTTATCTACATCAGATTTCATTGAAACCTGGATTGATTATAAAGAACGGATTTTCAACAAGCCATTAATGTAGAAAGGAATTAGCCACCGATGAAAACACAAGATGGTATAGCGTTAATGAATCGCCTAAAAACCCTATTACAAACATCTAAAAAGGCAAAAGTAACAGCCGCAGTGGTTACTTTAATGATGGTTACTACCTCTGCTAGTGCCTTATATTCAGTCCGTGATGTGGCAGTATATAGAAAGCTAGTACAACAAATTCAACAATATAAACAGATGATTGAACAAAATAAAGATATATTAATGATGAAAGGCCTAGAACTTCTAGGCCTAGATAAAAAGATTATCAAGCCTATCAATGATGAAGTGAATAAAACAAATGAAAAGCTAAATCAAAAATTCGATAGATTAAACTCCTTATTGAACGGTAAAAAAGATGGTAAAGAAGTAACGGCAGAAGAAGCAATTAATACTGAATTTATTGATTTATCTAAGACAGACACCGATAAAATTACACCAGATTTAGTAGCTAATTCGATTGTATCTAATAACCATAAACTAGAAGTGTTGAATAAAGAAATCATTGACCAAATGACGGCCATTCAAGAAGCCCAGGTTCTGCAACAAGAACGCATGAAAAAGTTAATGCAATTAGCAGAACAAAATAAGGGCTTAAAAGGCAGCATTGATATTAACAATGAAATCAAACAAGAACAACTATTAGCGCAGCAATATAGTAACCAAATTGAAGCCTTAACCGCTAAAAAACAATCCTTAAATCAAACGGTAGAGAGAATCAATGAACGTAACTCGGCAGCCTTAGCCGTACGTTCCTGGAAAGAATTAAATTCTACACAAGCAAAAGCGAAAGCATTTATAGAATCCAAAGAACGATAAAAGGAGTAATTATTATGAATATGTCTAGTGTAGGATTCCTCGATGATTTTGCCAAGATGATACTTGCACATTGCGCTACGGCCGTAGATAACCTACTACCCCCTGTATTAGGGTTAATGGCCGTTATGCTCATGTGGAACATCATCACAAATTGGGATCTATATTGGGGTAAACAAGATTATAGTAAACTAATCCCCTTGTTAGTTACAGCTACTTTCTTTGTGTTCTTAGCGAATTCATGGGGATTTGTACTCGATACGGTCTATCAATTTGGTAGTGAAGTAGCGATTACTGCGAGTGCAAAAGGCGGAACAAATGGATCTGCCATCGATAATAATAAATTTTTAACTACGATTACCCCTTCTATGATCGTCAATGAAGGGATTGATAATGCCATTATTGTATTTAATGGCCATGTGTTAGGTATAACGCCTAGTAAAGTAGAGAACGATACTGAACAAGAAAGTGATGTTACTAAACAAACTGCTAAAATAATGAAAGCAGGAATTAGTGGTAATGTGATGAGCGGTTTAATTTATGCCTTCATCACCCTCTTACTCTTTGGCTTTATTGCGATTTCGTATCTCTATACGGTACTCGAATTTTTTATCATAGGATCGTTATCAATGGCTCTTTTACCATTTGGTTTATTAGATCGAACGAAAGCGATTGTCGATAAAATACTAAACTACTTTTTTGTATCGGCTATTCGTATTGCCATCTTCTTGTTTTTAATTTTACTCATCAATCCAACAGTAAAAAATGCCTTTAATAATGCTACTTTTACAGAAAGTGTTATGGGGATAGATACTTTATCTGCCATGATTTCTCTATTTGCATTAGCCTTTTTAGCCTTTAAAACACCATCCTTTGCAGCTGCTTTATTTAATGGGGCTATCAATAGTCCACCTAGTTTAACAGGGATAGGCGTACAAGCAGTACAAACAGCCATTATGCTCAAAACCCTAGGAGCTAGTAAAGCTGCTGCAGCCACTAAAAAGGGTGGTGAAAAAGCAGTCGAAGAAGGGGTAGGAAATAGTGTAAAAGCAGGTTCACAATCTGGAACTGCTGCGATTAATACCTCTAGACAAGATGTAATGACTGATTCGAGTACAACGTCTTCTAATAAAGGAGCAACGACTACACAAAATAGCACTGCACAAACAACCGATTCTTCGACACGTGACACAGCTTCACAAGCAAATACAACCAGTAGTAGTACAGATCGATCTAAAAAAGATACGATTAGCGATTCTGGATATATAGCGGATGCAAGCAGTAAAGACTATGATACAACTACCTCTACAGGTACTGTTACAGAATCCAATACTGATTCACCACGTCAATTAGTAGATAATTACCTAGATACAAGTAGTGGATCGGTTAAAGATGATAGTTATTCCACATCTACACCAAGTAATACTACCCATCATAGTGGCAGTGGATCCAGGGTACACGATATGATTCAATCTGAAAGCCAATCTATGGCACAACAAGAATCTAGTCAATCAACGCAAAAAACTGCGGATCATGTAAAATCTACCATTCAAGAATTCAAAGTGCATGAATTAAAATCACAGGAAGAAGACAAAGAATAGTAAAGGAGAGGGATCTATGAAAAAAATCATGACTTTTATATTAGCTGCTGTATCTATATTCTCTATCTCTATATTATTCACTGGCTGTGGCACCCAAACAGCAGAGGATATCACAGGAGAATATATAAAAATAAAAGATGGAAAAGAGGTACAACAAGATAATAAACACTATTATCTTATGGTTTTAGAAAAAGAGACTATTTACCAAAATAAACCTGCTACAGAAATGCGTTTTACAATTCAACGATATAATCCAGATTTAGATAAATACTATTATGTAAATCGTGACTTTTATATAGATGCTAAAACATTACAAACATTTGATACAGAATCTAGTACACTTATTGTAAAAGAAGATAATCAAATTACTTTAAATGGATCGCAATATAAAAAAGTATCCTCCACTACAGCAACAATAGAAGATACTAAATACACAGATGATAAATTAATTAAAGAATTAGTCAAAATCCCTAAATTCTATGAAATGAATGATACACACATTTCTGACCCTGTTAGAGGATTCACTACAGAATTAAAACAGTATATTAACTACTAATAAAAGTGAAAGGGCAAATAATGAAACAACTACATAAAATTTTGTCCGTTCTAATCTTAATAATGGCATTTTGTACTTGCATTACATATGCAGAAAGTGTTGAAAATATACCGCATAGTAGCAATGGTTGGTTTGGTGGCCCGGTTACCTCTCAATATGGCTACCGTGTCCATCCTGTAACAGGAGAAATAGGGTCTTTTCACGAAGGTATCGATTTAGGTATACCTGCTGATGTAAAAGCCCCTGCGGCTGCTGATGGTACCGTTACCTTTGCTGGTTGGGCTGGTGGTTATGGTAATTATATTGTAGTAGAAATGGCGGATGGCACTAGTTTTGCATATGGCCATTTAAATGATATATGGGTTAATGTAGGTGATAAAGTAAAAAAAGGTGATATTGTAGGTCTAGTTGGTTCAACAGGTAGATCAACTGGAGACCATATGCATATTGAACATATTGTAAATGGTGAACGAATCGATCCCTATGACTTTTATATTAAAGCTGGTTGGACGTTAGATGGTGCCGTACCATATGAAATGGGCAAGAGAAAAGGAATCTTTAGAGATAAAGTGATTGATTTCCAAGCCTATTTTAATATGACCTTTGAAGCTGCTAAAACTTTTGCCAATATATTAATTACTATTACAAAAGCCATTAATATTGTGCAAAAACACGCACTCACTTTACTATTATCGTTAATCATGCTGGATATCATCATCCGTTATACTTATGCCTTAGTCACCAAAAATAAACAAGGTTTTATTCAAGGTTTTACCACTCGTTTAATACACTATAGCATAATTACTATATTGATATTATCCTGGTCTACGATAGCAGAATTCATTAAGAATTTTGCCTTTGAAGTAGCTGATACAACTTATACAGGACTTCACAATAATGAGTACTTAATTGCTGATCCATCCGTTTTATTTTTGCAAGTTGGCCATTTATATGAAGCCTATATTCAGCAAAGTACGATTGGTATCATTGGAATGGCTTCACCTGGTATACAATCTGTATTACTATCCCTACCTATCATTAGCGATATATTCTATTTCTACTATGCGCTAATTCTTGGTTTATTTACACTTACTATCATATTTGCAGCATATATTGTGTGTTACATTTCCTGGAATTTTGTCTATTTCTATTTGACTACCCTATTCTGTCTAGTAGGATTACCATTTTCCGCCTTTAAACTCACTGAAAAACAACCTACTATGATGTATAAATCACTAGGATTACAAGTGTTACATTTAGCAGTCATAGCTGTAACTTTTAATATGATGTATACCTATATGGCTACCCTTTCACAAAATGAAGTAAGTCTTGGTAGTTTACTATATTGTATGGTACATATGGGGTGCCTAGCCGTATTTTTCCCAGTGATTACAAGTAAATTAAATGGTGCCTTTTCTGGTTAAGGGGGTATATGATGAAGTTGCAATACAAACAAATGATTAAGCTATCTATCTGTACTGCCCTAGCTGTATGTATTCTTACCATCCCAGCTAACACAGAAGCCCGTTTTAGAGGTGGTAGCGTAAAAGATAATAGCGTTATACGGGCCCTCGAAAACGAACTAGACTATATTAAAAGCCTAGTTAATATTAAAGAAGATATAACAGCCATGCAGCGTGAATTATCACAAGCTCTGGATGTAAGATCGTTTATTAACGGTTTAAAGCAAGATTTTGTATCTAAAATCAATGCTACGTATCGTCAAGGTATATTTGCTTATGATAATCCTATCAAGGCCATAGAGGAGCAAATAGAAGATTATACAGCGGTATTTACACGTGAAGCACTATCTAAGAGTGAAGAATACAATCAAAAGTTAGCCGATAAAACCGATTTATCTGCTTTGGATCGTATTACACAATTACTTAATCATAGTACAACGATTGTAAATAATGCGATTAAAATTACAGGTACGGTTGAAGATACAGGCAGTATGGGCGCTTCACAAAAAGAAACCATATTAGAAGCTACAGAAGCAGAGCAAAAAATTGATAATACCTCTATTAAGATTAATAAAACCATGTCTGATTTAATCAATGAAAATAGCAAAAGAGAAAGTCAGCGTGATACACAAAAAGCTATCCCCTATTTCTCTAACCCAGAAGATCCTGATTATAAGAAAAAACGGAATGAAGAATTAGAAAAAATGGGAATTCATAATCATAAATTACCATCATTTACTAATGACTAAAATGTAATTGTATGATATAATTAAAAAGTATTATAGGTGATGTTCCTTTCTGGGCGGCATTGGGCTTCGGGCAGGAAAATGCAAAACGAAAGACAGGGCTAAACGGCTTCCACCCCTTAACCCTGTTTTGGTTTACTTGCGAATTAATAACAAGATTAGCATTAACAAAACAATTAATTCTGTTGTAGTCATTTTCATCACCACCTTTCCATTAAGAAACTCAACGCCAATGCAACAAAAAATAGGTATCTTGTCAATCCTTCATGGGTTGTACAGGGTACCTATTTTTTGTTATGCTTTTTACTTTATAAAAGGTGGTGATGGGAATGACGGAAATCGTAAGCAAGTAAACGAAAACAAAGAATATATTTCGGGTGATACAGCCCTGTTTTTGTTTTGCATTGGGGGCAAGCTCAGAAAGGAACATCTTGCCATACAATAATGTGGCCACCTGGTGTGGCCTTTGCCATCCTTTTTCAATACAAAAAAGAGTAACTATTTACCTTCATCTACGAGTCCCTCCCCTACTCTTTTTTTTGTATCATAGACAATGAAATATGATATAGTAAAATATTATTTTTATATAT
>OBVJ01000378.1_pt1 | contig 21714 bp, 19 predicted proteins | sample 1495071 | NCBI WGS metagenome assembly OBVJ01 (sample SAMEA2579985, study PRJEB22360) | human gut metagenome | reverse complement strand
CTTTCTTTGGTCTTGGTATGGTTCTACTCACCTACCTTCAAAGTCTAAACAATGCAGGTCAGGCGGGGCTTTCAAAATTTATATTTGGACAGGCCGCCACCATATTAGCTCGCGATGTGTACATTACATCGGCGGCAGCGCTCATCATTATCATTTTAACAGCCTCATTTTGGAAAGAGCTAAAGCTCATTTCCTTTGACGTAGAATACGCTAAAACATTACAAATTCCCGTCACCTTCACCCTCATTTTATATCGATCCCTATTGATCATGACCATCATCATCGGCATTCAATCAGTAGGTGCTATCTTAATCAGTTCCCTACTCATTGCACCGGCCGTAGGGGCCCGTCAATGGACAAATAAGCTAGGTACCATGTGTATACTAGCAGGATGTTTCGGTATGGTATCTGCTATGGGCGGTACCATTTGGAGTACAACAGTACAAAAACTGCCTACAGGTCCCGCCATCATCGTTATTCTGTCGGTTATCGTACTGTTGAGTCTCATATTTGCACCTAATAGAGGCATCTTATGGCAATATCGTAGAAACAAACAATCAAAACAAGCTTTATTATCAGAAACAGCAAAGATAAGTCCTGCCGATTTGCAACAAAAGATATATAGAGCAGAGGGTGGACAGCCTCGCATAGGAGGTGCCCCATGACAGTACATACAGAGATTTTACTCATCGCCATCGCAGTATCTATCGCGTGCGCTATCCCTGGTGTATTCCTCGTGCTGCGTCGCATGTCCATGATGGCTGACGCCATTACACACACCGTATTCCTCGGCATCGTGCTCGCTTTCTTTGTAACGGAAGATTTAAACTCGCCCTTGCTATTAGTAGGGGCAACCATAGTCGGCGTAGGAACGGTGTGGCTTACAGAGATGATTCATAACACGGGCCTCGTCAACGAAGACGCGTCCATTGGTATCATCTTCCCGCTCCTCTTCTCCATTGCCATCATCCTCGTCAGTCTCTATAGCGGCAACGCACACCTTGACGTAGATACCGCACTTCTAGGGGAAATCGCGTTCGCCCCATTTGACAGATGGATTATAAACGGTACCGACCTAGGTCCTGTATCACTATGGATTTCCCTAGGGGTAGCGGTCATCAACCTCGTATTAGTTATGCTCTTCTACAAGGAATTGCAGCTATCTACCTTCGATCCACTATTAGCAGGGCTCTTCGGCTTCATGCCAGCCCTCATCCACTACGTGCTGATGACTATGGTATCCCTCACCGTGGTGGCTTCATTCCAAGCGGTAGGTGCCATCCTCGTTATCGGCCTCATGATTGGACCTGCGGTTATCGCTTATTTATGGACGGATTCTGTGAAAGCCATGCTCACTAGCAGTATCATTATTGGCATTATCTGTGCTGTCATCGGTACTGAAGCCGCTTTCACCCTAGACGTATCCATTGCAGGCGCTATCGCAACAACAATCGGTCTCGCATTATTAATTGCCGTTATTTGCACGCCAAAGACAGGCTATATTGCAACCTATCTTCGCCAACGCCACTTGCGACGTCACTATCGAGAAACGATGATGCTTTGCCACATCTATACCCATATGAATACACCTGTGGCGGCTATTGAAAATGGTATCGGCACCATTCACGAACACTTGAACTGGAAACCAGACTATACACACCAAGCCGCATCACACCTTAAGAAACAAGGCTTGTTGTATGTAACAAATGGGTACTATATGCTGACCGATAAAGGCGTGGCGCAAGTTAAAGAAATTATTTAAATAACCCTATGGATTTTGGTATACACAATAATAGGCAAATCCGTATAGTCTAATTACATTAATTGTAAAAACTTAATATGTTTCCCAACAAAAAAGAAGCTGAAATCAATGCTGCACTGCAAAGATTTCAGCTTCTTTTTTATGGGAACTATTATATTCAGATTTATTGTAAAACCATAAACAGTTAATTCCTACTCATTTCTAAGCACCTAAAATACGATTCGCATTTGGTACCATTTGGCACCGCCGTGATCAGACTCTGATTCACCTTCATTTACAAAGCCAAACTTGGCGTAATAAGGAATCTTTTCTTCTTTACAGGTTAGAATTACGCCCTTACGTTTTTCCTCTCTCGCAAGGTCGATAAAAGCTTCAATCAACTTACCGCCTACGCCACGATTACGATATTCTGGCAATGTATTCAGACCAAAAATCATCTGCCATGCGCCATGGGGATTATGCAGCGAAGCATCGGCGAACATCTCATCCGTTAAGACTTCATCATCCGTCACAAAACCATCGATGAAACCAATAGGTGTATCGCCGTCAAAAGCAATTAAAAACTGACCTGCATAATGATCTAATCGTTCCTTAAAAGCCTCACGAGGCGCCGCCTCAGCAGGAGGAAAACAAGTCGCTTCTATATGTGTCACTAAATCTAAATCAGCGGTTGTCGCTTTTCGTATTAATATATCCATATTTTTCTCCATCGCATCTACATATCCGTTTTAGTATATACTGTTTACATAACAAAGGCTACACGTAACGCTATGTACGTGCAGCCTTTTATTAACAATGTGACCACTTACTTGCTATACAGATTATCCGGCCAATCAGCTTTTCGTATATTTCGGCACATTCCGATATTGCATTGGTAAGGAATTTTCTTTTATTTTAAAGCCATGCTTCTCGTAAAATGGTGCATTCTTGCTATCACCAATCATAACGTTGATATACAAATAAGACTTGTAAGCCACCTTCACCATTTCTAGCAAATGACCGGCAATACCTTGACCATGATACTCAGGATGAACCAGTACATAATTGATGAAGCACACCAACTCGCTATCATCCATGACACGAATAAGACCCACTAAACGGTCACCATCCCAAGCAGAAATCACACGAGACGAATTTATGAGAGCCTTATGTAATCGGTCAGGATACTTGCCTACCACCCAACGAACAGACAGAAATAAATCTGCTACTTGTTGAGACGTAAAATTTCGTTCTTCTGTATACGTAATCGACATAAAAGCTCCTTTACATTATCTAAAAGACCAAGGATTTTCCATAGTAGTCGCTTTATTAAATGTTAATGTGCAAATTGTAGGGTTATCATTATCTAAGTAAGCAATAAAAACAAATTTATGGATAAATTTCTCTTTTACTAGCATTGCGTTTTCAACATCTTGATATATATATTCACGAAGTAATTCAGGAAGAGTAAAACTAATACTAAGGTTAGGAACCTCATCGTTATCAATTATTGGTACTATAATCCATTCATCAGGGTTTTCTGGATTAAAATGTATTGAAACATTCTGATGCGGATTAGATTTCAACAACTCATTAAATTCTGAATTAGCTAATAGAGGAATCATATGCACGCTATTTATTGTGGCTAGATATAAAAATTGATTTTCAATATTACGCTTTAAAGCCCTTACCAGATGCAGTAAATCACTAACAAAGAACTTATTATCCCCATGATAATAATATCCATCATAAATTAATTCTGAAAATAGATTTTTAAAATTATTGAATTCAGAAGAATCTATATCTGAATTATCCATTAATTCATCTACTATTTGCTCAATAAGATTTATAATACCTTTATATGCATCATTAGATAGATCAATTAAATGTATTTTATGAGCAATTGCATAACGTTGTGCAGGCTTTGAAAAACCAGATGTGGAAAAAATTGCATAATGATATTGATAACGTTTAATAGATAACTGTTCAGTACTCAAATCTACAGTAGCGTAGTTAGTATTAATGTCATTTAAAACACCAACGCCCATTCTGACTCTATCAATACCAACTTTTGTGCTTGCATAACACTTTGCTTCTACAAATAAACGCAAGGGATATACAAAAGGAGGCGTTATTTTAAACGTCCCCAATGTGTCAAACTGATGATATCCGCCACGCCCTCGAACATTTAAACCATTAGAATTACTTACTATCTCTTGCTCTTCATATGGCACACTATATTCATACGGAATGTTATGCTCTCTAATCACTTCATAACCATTCACTTCAATAAGTTTTGATAACACTATCTCTAAAAGGTATCCTTTTGCTTGCTGTTTATTCATGTTCCCGCGCTCCTAAATTATAAGTGCAAAACGTATGTTGCTACAACTGCTTACTCATATAGATAACATCATCCATAGGGTTATGATAATACGGCTCGCATTCAACAAAACCATGCTTCTTATACAAATGAATCGCTGCTTGTAACGATTCAATTGTGTCTAATACCAGCTCTTTATAACCAGATTCCTTAGCATAGTCCACGATACTTTCAATAAGACAATCACCGAGAGCATGTCCACGTTCCTCAGGACGTACACAGAGGCGTTTCATTTCATAACGGGTCTCACTATGCGGATAATAGTCCACCATGCCGAGCACCACGTTATTATCATCGATAGCTACCAATAACTCACCATTCAGAGCCGTATATTTCTCAGCAATATCTGCCAGTTCCTTATCTAAATTCTAAAATGACAAATCGCGGCCAAGCCACTAAGTGTACTCTTAAATTAACTCTTTTACCTGATCTAAATACGGTTTGCCATCAATTATTTTAATCATATACACTCCAAAGGATAGAATTTCCCACAATTATTTCTTCTTATATGGTATATGTTGGAAAATTTCTCTTATAAATCCCTCTCCAACAATTAAACTATCTTCCTTGATAAAGAATTCTGTACCAACTTGTAAACTAGAATAATCTACATCCTCATTCGCTGGCAGTGCATTAGCTCGTATTGGCTGATTGAAGATTACATCTTCACCATCAATAAAGTTGATTTCAAGATGTTCATCAGTGCCTTTTATAACAATATGAGGGCTATACTTTCCATTATTTAAATTTGGTGGATTCGTCAGCTTCTTGCTAAAGAAAGTAATAGTGCAACTAATAGTAAAATCTAAATTGCTCATATTAGGCCTCATCGATTACATATACCATATTACCTGTAAAGTATATGTTCATTATACAGTGCACGGGACTCCCTTCAGTCCATAGCCAGCCTTGAAGTACAGCTCGTCCCCAATTATAAGACTCCGTAATGACCTCAAACTCGCTTTCACTATAATCCTGTTGATACTGAAGTAACTCAATTCTTTTACCTGTGAAAGTATCTAATATTGTACTATTAAAGACGAGAATTTCTAGATCATCAATATCACATTTCTCAAATACTATCTTAGCCTTGTGAATCTGTTCATCACGACTCTCATAGGAAAAAATGTAATCAAAGATAAAAGTTAAATTACCATCTACATATTCTATTTTCTGTACTCTTGCATCATGAAGAGAATATTTAAAATACTCCCCAAACGATCTTGTAGTTTTCATAGGGCCTCATTACATAGCTATAATTAACTGATTAAAATGTAGTTAAATTAATCTATCATTTTATTAAAAACGCTCTTCTTCTACCATAAAGCATTCAATCTAGTATTATATATAAAAATAATGCTGGAACAATACAAAGTGTATCATTCCAACATTTATTATAATTTTAATATACAATAATCAAAGATGTATCTAGTTCCCAACTCTATACTTTATTAGATAACAAATAGTTTATAACCGTTAATAAACCTTTTTGAGGTAGTTCAATTAAAGTATTTGCATCTAATCGAAATTCAGCAGGTCTATGTATTACCCAATTTAACGGATCCACATTAGCACTATAATCCTTAAATAGATTATTAAAATAGTCTCGAATTTTTACATCTGTAATATAGTTAGCTAAATTTTTATTATAGTTATCTATAATTCTACTAAGTTTTCCTGAATCTTTTTGTACACGAGACCAAATCAATTGATCCGATCCTTGAATGGTATGTTTTTTAGAATAATATATTATAGCTTGCTCAATAATTGCACGCACAAGAAATGTTGTTGCTATAGGATAGTATTTCACAAGTTTCTTTTCTGAAAATAATTCTAATTCTTTACATATAGCGGCTACACCATGCGAATCTACATCTGATGGCAATAAATTACTATAATTAAGCCCTTGAAAAAAATACGGTAAATTTTTAGTATTCCCCTGAGTAGTTATAATATTATTTTGTGCAGGTTTAACTGATTTTATATCAGTAACATTTAAAGGGTCTTGATTTTTCGTAATAGGTATTTCATCATTCTTTGGAGCCTTAGTAATAGTTATACCTTTAGATTGACTATCAGAACCTATTTCATCAGTAAGATTTTCCTTTTCCTCATTAAGTAATCTAGTATTATAATCACTAAGCCAAGGTAATAATTTATCCTCTATTGTACCTGCTTTATTAAATAAACGAGTGACAGCAATCCCTTCATTCTCTGACTCTTTTACAACCCATTTAGAAGCATCTATTACTAATTGCATGCGCTTTTTTGTAAAAGTTTCCTCATCAGAAACATCTAACCCAATTTTCCTCTTTATTACCCTATTGTTAAATATTCTTTCAATAGTAGTAAATGGTAAGATATTAGTAATATCTAAATCAGCAAAGTATTTTTTTACATAAAAATCCACCAAATATGAAAGTGTTTTTTCATGATTCATCCTAACCTTAAAATTTTCTTTTTCACGTGCCGACCACTGTTTAGTTCCTTTGCCTTTGTCTTCACCTGAATGTAATCTCTCCATAATAAAAAAAGCATCTTTTTCATTAGTAACATAACAGCTAATTTCTTCAGAAATATTCCCTTTTTGACTAATTTTCTGAGCTTTCTCTTTAGTTGCTACATCCAAGAAACTAAATTTATCTGGTTCTAAAAGAAGTTTTAATACTGCAACCCTTCGATTACCTTCATAAACAACATACCTTTTTAAATCATTTGAATAAACAACTACAATTTGCTGATTACCTAATAAACCATTTTTTTGTATATCATCAGCCAAGTTAAGCATATATTGAACACCAACAGAATTAAATAATTTTTTTAAAGTATCTACTTCATTAGTTCCTATAACATGTCGAGGATTTTCAAAATAATTGAGTAAATCTTTAATTTTTAATTTTTTAATCTCTCCCATTACTTATTATGCTCCATTAAATAAAATTGTTAGATATTCTTCTTCATTTTTTGGTCTTTTAAGTTTTCTCGCATAGAACATAACTTCACTCGCTGAACGTTTTTTTTGTAAAGAGTAATTCAATTTAAACTCAATATTACATACACTAGAATACATTGTTTTTATGGCATTTATATTATCATATGTAACAATCCACATCCTATTTTTTAATCTACTTAATATCATATTAGCTAAATTAACATGATCACCATGAGAATAAAAATTTTTATATAACCCAGGTCCTTTACTATAATAAGGCGGATCAAAAAAAGTAAAAGTCTTTCTTTTGTTTAAAATTATATTTTCAATAAAATCAAGGGCTTCTAAATTATATATACTAATCTTTTCTCTATGCGCGGCAATTTTTTCAATTTGTTTAATAAGCCTCAATTTATTAAATCTACAATCTATTAAATATTCTCCGGTTTGCTCTAATCCACCTATAGGACCCGCTTTATCAACAATTCCGGAACGATTAGTTCTATTTAAAAAGAATGTTGAAAAACCAATTTCTAAATTACTATGATTCGAAAGATTATCTCGAATAGCTTTTTGTCTATGCCACTCGTCTATAGTCACTTCTGTGTTTGTTACTAACTGAATAAATTCATCTGTACGATATAAAATACTTTCCCAAAAACAAAAAATTGTAAAATCATAATCATTTAATATTATACGATTAACCAGTCCATTAAATAAAAGTTCCAATGCAACTGCTGCTCCACCACAAAAAGGCTCAATATATGTAGTGCAACCATTTTCTTTTATTAAACGAGAAACATAATTATATAGTTTATGTTTTCCTCCTGGGTAGCGCAGTGGAGAAGGATTCATGAATACCTCCATAACCGTAAAATAAAACTAAGGTATCTATTCCCACTCAATTGTAGCAGGTGGTTTAGATGTAATATCGTACACGATACGGTTGATGTGTTGTACTTCGTTTACGATACGACGGGAGATTGTGTCCAATACGTCGTAAGGGATGCGCGCCCAGTCAGCAGTCATAAAGTCTGTTGTCGTTACGCCACGCAATGCCAATGTGTAGTCGTATGTACGGAAGTCACCCATAACGCCTACAGTACGTGTAGATGTTAATACTGCAAAGTATTGGTTGATGTCACGATCAAGGCCAGCTTTTGCAATTTCGTCACGGAAGATGTAGTCCGCATCACGCAAGATGTCGAGTTTGTCTTTCGTGATTTCGCCCATTACGCGAATAGCAAGACCAGGACCTGGGAATGGTTGACGCCATACGAGGTAGTCAGCCAAACCTAATTCAGAACCAAGTTCACGTACTTCGTCTTTGAAGAGGTTACGCAATGGTTCGATAAGGCCTTTGAAGTCTACAACTGCAGGCAAGCCACCTACGTTGTGGTGAGATTTGATAACTTCTGCTTCACCAGTACCGGACTCAATAACGTCAGGGTAGATTGTACCTTGCGCCAAGAAGTCAACGGAGCCAATTTTACGACCTTCGTCTTCAAATACGCGGATAAATTCTTCGCCGATAGCTTTACGTTTAGCTTCTGGATCTTCAAGACCAGCCAATTTATCTAAGAAACGTTTTTCTGCATCGACGCGAATGAAATGCATGCCGGAATCTTTGAAAGCTGCTTCAACTTCATCGCCTTCGTTTTTACGCATTAAACCATGGTCAACAAAGATACAAGTCAATTGGTCGCCAACAGCTTTAGAAATAAGAGCTGCCGCAACGGAGCTATCTACACCGCCAGATAATGCTAACAATACTTTACCATCGCCTACAGTGTTACGGATTTCATCAATAGCAGTTTTTGCATAGTTTGCCATTGTCCATGTGCCTGTGAAACCACATACTTCATACAAGAAGTTGTGAAGCATTTCTTTACCATGTTCAGTGTGCAATACTTCTGCATGGTATTGCATAGCGTATAATTTACGATCTTTGTTTTGCATAGCAGCTGCAGGGCAGTCTTTTGTATGCGCAATGATTTCGAACCCTTCAGGAACTTTTGCTACATAGTCAACGTGGGACATCCACACAACTTGGTCTTCGTCCAAGCCTTTGAACAATGGAGATGTAGTGTCCACTTTAGTAGGTGTTTTACCAAACTCACGGTTGTCCGCAGATTTAACTTCGCCACCCAATGTATGCGCCATAAATTGCATACCATAGCACATGCCAAGAACTGGAATACCAAGTTCAAAAATCTCTTTTTCGATTTTTGGAGAGTTTTCTTCATACACGCTGTTAGGGCCACCTGTGAAGATGATACCTTGCGGTTTTAATTCTTTAATTTTGTCCAGCGCTTTGTTGTATGGATATACTTCGCAGTATACGTGATTTTCACGAACACGGCGCGCGATCAATTGGTTATATTGACCACCAAAGTCAACAACAATTACAAATTCCTTGTTTTCCATGCCTTCCTCCATATGCATCTATTTGTGAAAGTATATTCACTATTTTTTAATACCCTTACATTTCTGTACTGGCGGTGCGTTTTCTCGAACAAAACGCTAAATTTCATTACATTTCATTATACCATACGAAGTATATGGACTCCATATATTCCGTATGAAATTTATGATTAATATTTTAATGTTCGGATTTTTGTTTTACTCTATACAAAACTCAATACAATGAGATGACCTATAAGAGGCTCTAACCTTTCAAGAGACTATTCTTTATCAGGCTCACGTTTAGACATTTTTACGGCACCTACGGGACAGATTGAATAACAGTCGCCACATCCAATACACCCTTTACCTATATTAAACCGAGTCTCCCCTTGGGTGATGCATTGAACAGGACAATCTACGGCACACGCACCACACTTAACACAAGTATCATCTATATTAAACTTTAGATTTCCCATTCTACATCACCTCCTATGGGTTTAATAAAACTAACTTAGCATTCGCTCTAACATCAGCTAAAGCAATGTATTACCTGTAATACACTTTCGAGCAATGCCTCACTATAAAACCGACTGGAATACAAACCGACAAACAAATATATATAGTTTTTTCAGATACTACCAGTTAAAAGTATTTATTTTTAACTGGTAGTATCTCAGATTTGCACATATCGAGCACAATCCAAATTAAAAAGATTTACTTTTAACTGGTAGTATCTCAGATTTACACATATCGAACACAATCCAAATTAGAAAGATTTACTTTTAACTGGTAGTATCTCTAATTTGAGATATGATTACTGTTTTTTAAGTAATTCATTATTGTACGCAATAGCGGAGTAGATTGCTTTAGCTGCGCCTTGATGGTTATTATCTGTCGTCACATAATGCGCTGCTTCTTTAATATTTGGTTTGCCATTACCCATAGCTACGCTAGCACCTGCAAAACGCAGCATGGATAGGTCGTTTTCACTGTCCCCTAAGGTCATTACTTCATCGGGACTAAATCTCCAGTGATTTGCCAATGCCTCTACAGCTGTGCCTTTTGTAGTGTGTGGCAGCACGAATTCTAAGTTACCTTCACTAGAGAGCAGTACATCATAAAAGCGTTCACGACCTGTACCATCATGAGACATACCTTGATATTCATCACGCAAATCTTGTAAGATTCGTTGACGCATCGGTTCATCGCCGTAGAATATTTGAATTTTCTCAGGACCTTCGTCCAAAGATTCCATATGAGCTAGTAGGTCACATACCATAGTACGCGTTGCTAAGATAAATGGGCGAATATTAGGTCTAAAGAAGAAATTAGACTGTTCTACTTCACATTCAGATAAGTTTTCATTTGCTGCTTCATCACCTTCAGCTAAGGCATAGTGATCATGGGTTTCACCAGGTAGATGTCCTTCTGTATCAGCAGATATATGATTATTCATTACGCTATAAGAACTCTTTGTATTACTGTCATCGCCCTCATTACGTTCATCTACACAGGCACATAAGCGTTCAGGTGTAATACAACGAGACGGCGGATACATGCCAAAGATTTTATCTTTCACATAGGCCTCTACATAAACGCCATAGGTTAAGAGTTTACGCAATAAATATAAGGCCTGTACTTTATCAAATGTTACATGGAATAAAGTGCGTTTTTCATCTTTATCCATTACATAGGCACCATTGGTACACATAAAATAGCGTAAGCATGGCAACTTCTCGATGACATCGTTCATTTCATTCCAAGCACGACCAGAAGCGATGGCTACACGAATGCCACTTTCACGAGCGGCACGAATCGCCTCGATGGCCTCATTAGGAATTGCTTTCGCATCATTAACCAAGGTACCATCTACATCAGATGCAATGAATCGAATGGGTTTATCGCCGGTGAGACCTATATAATTTTTAATTTGTAAGGTTTCAGTTGAGGACATAAAGCCTCCTTTAATACGGTATATAAATGGATAGATATTATTTTCAATCAGTAGTACAGTAATAGTTACAAATATATCTGTTAAAAGAATACACAGATAGTATGTAAGACATAGATAGTATATAAGGCATAGATAGGAAGTGAAATCATATGCGTATCATAATTGATCGAGATGCAGTTTGTGCAGGCGATGATATGAATCATCATCGGGAGGAATTTGTCGTTCCAGATGATATCACTATCGCTGGTTTATTTGAATTCCTTGAGTTTAAGTACATTCCAGTCATCGCGGGAAATAACGTGGTCTGGACGCTCTATTATCACGACCGTGAGTTAGGTGCCTATTTCACCAAGATTCAGAGCTTTATAAACGGAAATATCTCATTATCAGCCATCATTAATAGATCTGAAAAAGACCACGAATTCTACCTACACTATTACAGCCATCCTGATAGATATAGAAAACGCTTTATTTAGATGCATTAAATTCAGCAACGATTTCTTCTAATACAGCTGGATTTTCTACCAATCGTAACAAGGTACGGCCTATGATATTAGCACCGTCCACAATGGTTTGTTCAATGGTAGATTCTAGCATAGCCGCAGCGAATTCTTTAGAGTGACACACCTTGTCTTCACCTGCAAGGCGCAATTTAGGATGGAAGGCAGCACATTGATAGCTAACATTACCAATGTCTGAACTGCCCCCAATATCTGCTGGGCCTGGCTTGAAATCAATACCCATATCAGACATTACGTTTTCAATGAGAACGGTGCCTCTATGGTTTTGGTTCATATCATCATAAGGGTTACCGTAAAACTCTACATCTACAGTAGTGCCTGTACAGAGAGCGGCCCCTTCAAAGATTTTTTTAATTTGTTCAGATAGACCATTTAAATATTCACGTTCAGTGTGACGCACGGTCACCTCTAATTCGCCAAAGTCAGGAATGACATTAGATGCAGTGCCACCGGCAATGATCCATGTACCAATACGGCTTTCAGGACGTACTTGTTGACGCATCATATCCATCGCATGAATAGCGAGTTGCACACCGTTTACCGCATTAATACCATTCCAAGGCTCACCAGCCGCATGGGCTGGTTTACCATGATAGCGAGCGCGGAAACAGTCGAGGGCCAAGAATTGTGAATTAGGGCGTGTTTCTTCCCCATCAAGATGAACCATGATGGCAAAATCATAGTCTTTAAACACCCCTGCGTTACACATATCCACCTTGCAACCTGTGGCTTCTTCATCAGGTGTACCGATGATATCGATGTCCATATTGAAAGCAACGCCGTCTTGTTGCATTTTATGTAGTGTTAATGCTGCCAGAACGCTCATAGAACCACTAGCAGAGTGACCACATGCATGGCCTACTTCAGGGAGTGCATCATATTCACATAAAATTGCCAAACGACCTTTTGGATTATCTACTTTCACAGCAGAAGCCTTGAACGCTGTTGGCAAGTTACAGAATTCATAGGTTACATCCATGCCATGTTTTTTAAGCACGGCGCCGATCGTTTTAACGGACTCAAATTCATGACTGGACAGTTCAGGATTCTTAGCTAATGTATAATTGATGGTAAACGCATCAGGTGCGAAGCTTTTACAAAGATCAGAAAAAGTATTTGTAAGGGACATAGTGCCTCCATGTATATACGCCAATGACTGTAAAGAATGAGGATGCTCTACAACCTAAAACAGAAAATGTTATATTACTATAAAGTATGGCCTAAGAGAGAGCCATCTTAAATAAAAATTTTAAATATAATGATAAATATAAAACTCGTTTACTCTTAATTATACAATGTTATTGCCTATTATTGTAAAATTCCGTACAATATAAACAGAATTTGATAAACCATGTATATGGATGTTTGAGGAGGTTTCTATGTTTAAGTTCAAAAAATTGACAGCCATCGCCCTCGTAGCGGTAGCAGCAATGGGTTTATTGGCTGGTTGTGGCAATGACAAACCAAAAATGACACAACAAGAAGGTGTATTACGTGTAGGTTCTGAAACTACATTCCCACCATTCGAATTTACTGAAGGCGACAAATACGTTGGTTTCGACGTTGATTTGTCCGAAGCAATTGCTAAAAAACTTGGTTTAAAAATGGAATTCAAATCCATGGGCTTCGATGCTTTGATTCCAGCAGTTCAATCTGGCGATATCGACATGATCGCAGCAGGTATCAACGCTACACCTGAACGTGAAAAAGCATTGGACTTCTCCGATGTATACTTCGACCAAGGCGGTTTCATCACAGTTGTTCGTAAAGACAACACAACAATTCACAACATGGATGAATTAGCAGGTCATACTGTAGGTGCTCAAATTGGTACAATCCCTGTTGAAATGGCTCAAAAAATCCCTAATACAACAGTAAAACAAATCGATTCCAACGCTAATATCTTCATGGAATTGAAAGCTGGCACAATCGACGGTGCTATCATCGATAACGCAGTGGCTATGTACTACCTTAAACAAGGTGCTGACAAAGACCTTAAACTCGTAGGCGAACCTACTAAAGCTGAAGGTACAGTTCTTGGCATGAAAAAAGGCAACAAAGCTTTACAAGAAGCTGTTAACAAAGCTCTTAAAGAACTTAAAGAAGACGGCACTTACCAAAAAATCTACGACAAATGGTTCGGCGATTACAACAAAAAATAATATCTATCTCTATAAACTAGGATAAATATAACCCCTCTGAAAGACTTCAGAGGGGTTTTTCCTCTTTTACGGTCCCTTGCGTTCGTTATATAATAAATACGTATTCTATAGTAAATGTAACTAATTCAAGGAGGCCTTATGGCACAGTACTTTACGGAACGCCTACAAAAGGTCTTCCACATGATTTTCACATCCTACAATCAAGAAATGGCTCAGGAAGGGTTGCGCCAATTAGAACTGATTGTAAATAATCAGCATAGCCCTGAACAACCGAATCATCGAGCATTAAGAAACGATATGACTACGTCGCTGGAAAACGAAATCGACACCAAAGAGGACGCATTAAAAATTGCCAATGATCCAGAGGCTCGAGAAATAGCTGATGCATATGCTTTATTGGCTCGTATTTACGCAGGGCCACGATTTACATGGGAGGAATCAAACTTCCCAGAAAACAATATGCGCACTTATCAATGCTTGCACGATAGCATTCGCCGTTGTAGTCCTATCGGTACATTACAAGCATTACGTATCAATGGAACCATTACCCCTACTGTTGAAAAAGATATGTTAATATCCTTTGATGATGCATTTCGTATCGTTTATGACCATGCCAAGCAAGGTGATGCTTTTTGCCAATACATTATAGGCAATGTCTTTTTCTGGCGTGATGACAATCGTATTAGCCTTGCGAGGGATATGATTACACCGCCGCGCCTAAGTTTGGCGAAACGTATCCAACAGAGCTTGCAAAAGGGTTCTATACAGGAACGCCTTATAGCCTTACAAGGTACTGTTTCCAACGAAACATTACAGGAAAATGCTACTAAACTCGCCAAGGAATGGTTTAACAAAGCGCTCGATAACGGGCTCGCCATGTTCCAAGGCAATCTACGAAACATTTATATCGACGAAGGCGATTTTGATAACGCCCGCCGCGTAGCGTTAACGGCTGCTGAGCTAGGTAATCCAACCATGATGCTCTACACGGGCCTAGACTGTCACGAACATGGAAAATTTGAGGATGCTTTCACATGGTTCACGAAAGGTGCCGCCTTGGGCCAAGCTGAAAGCACAGCCGAATTAGCGGATTATTACTATCACTTTTATGATACGAAAGAACTACGCCGCCTAATTCCGTATAATCCTGTAAAAGCAATCGGCCTCTACCGTCGCGCAGCTACTAAGCATTTTAGCGACGCCGGCTATGCTGCATTGCAAGCGGCCTTCGGTTATATTTTCCACATAGGCCACCGTCCTCTCGACTGGGGTCTCATTGCAGACTTAACACACATGGCAGCCACAAAAGAGCGTTTTATGTTCTCCTTACCATATATTGGTTATATGCGAATCCATGGCTTAGGGGTAACGAAAAATATACGTTTCGGTGTACAATCCTTAACACGTGTACTAGATGAGGAAAAGCGCGCATTAGAAGAGGAAGATCGTGTTCTCTTCTATGATATTACACGAGCTTTAACGCGAGTTGCCTTAGGGTATGCCTATGAAAAAGGCTATGTCACAGGCAAACCGGATTTAGATGCCGCTGTAGCCTATTACGAAGAGTCTCATCAATATATACTATCTCACAAGGCAAACCTTGATGAAGAGCTGAAGGATATCCCTATCGATAATGAAGCAGAAGAGCGCTTAGCAGCCTTCGAAGAAATAGATGGCCATTGGCACTATAAAGAGGGCTTTACAGAGTCTACCTCAACAGTACGGCCTGGTCACACTGAATGGCCTCAAAATGCAGCTCGCTTATCTGTAAACATGGATGACTTCTTATGGGATACCACCTTATATGATTGGCAAACCATGGAGCATGCTTTAGAAGCACAAGAAGAAATGAAACTGAGCTTTTACAATCATTTTCTATCCGTTCCTGATAAATTACGCAACATCTTTAAACTAGATGTAAAGCGTATGCCAAGAGATACATACCAAGTACGATTACATGGATATGACCCTACAGAAGGTCAAGAGGTTATCTATCGAGCGCTATTCAAGAAAGAGGATGCTATACATCTGTTAAAAGACCTTTATGATAATCATCAGTTACCTGTATTTGGTGAAAACTGGTCTATTGAAAAGAATGAAGAAAAACCAACTTGGCACTATGTACTCGACGTAGATCAACAAGCTTTCTTGCTTGAAGAATACGACGATGCGAATGCCATGATACAAACCGCATTACAAGGCTTAAAAGACAAAAAGTACGAACAAATTAATGTCCGTACCCATGACTTTATTGGCCCCTCCTATTTTATTTTCAGAGGCAATCACGCAAATCCTTTTAGAGTGCAACTCTATCTGAAAGAATCCATGCGCCACTCCATCGACAAGGATGGTAAACCTCTCGATACACCAGGCAATACCTATTTATTTGAACAACAGTTAGGTAACGAAGTATCCTTAAACTACTGGATTCAAAAAACAATCAACACCTTGGAAATACCTGAGCTAGATAATTGGAAAAAACTCAGTGTGCCTAAGGCATTACAATAAAAATGACCCAGAACATAAAAGGAGCTAGTACATAATGTACTAGCTCCTTTTTTATAACCTATGAACAAGCTAAACTATTATAAATAATCATGAGGGTAGTGTATGCGGAAGCCCCTATAAACCTACATCGACAACGCCATGATCATAAGTTTCTTCTACAGTTTCTTGTACAACCATATCACTGCGATGTACCTTATCAAGCATCTTAGAGCGTGCTGTTGTAATGGCACTTTCACTATGTTTACCACCACGCCAAGCAAACTTAGATGTACCGATTGTATATTTCAAAGTTGCATAAGGACCACTCAAATGATGAGACGCTGTTTTATAACCCGCATCAAGAGTAAGATGTGGTGTAATATGGAATTCTGCCCCCACTTTAAAGCCTTTAATAGCATCGCGTTTAGGTAATTTATAATACCCTACTTTTACAGCCTCTCTACCACGCCAGTTATAATAGTCTGCATAGACACGAGCCCATCTAGCATTTTTAAATGTTCGAGCATAGCCAATATCATAACCTCTAGCTACAGTGTTTTCACTTAGAGCCCAGTGATTTTCATAATCAACCCTAGCATAATCATAAAGACTTTGATCAGGATCCATTCCATATGGATACAATCCTGTAGGATCATACCATGTATCAGTTCGCCCATGAAGGCCTATATATTTTCTTTCATTAGATCCTAAATTTTTATAAATATTGGCATGGAATTCATTAAGCCCTACCACATATTCTAAGCCACCACTAACACGTTTATATCCATTTTTAAATGCATGGTCATAGAATGCATTGACACCAACGTAAGCATGCTCACCTTTACTAAGGCGACGATACCCTACACCAACATTAGCATTTACACCTAAGGACTCTTCCTTATCTGTTTGCCCATTATATACCGTAAACGTCCCTGCAGGTCTAGCTGGAACCCAATAATTATTTAATTTATTAGAGGATATCTTTTCTCCACTGCGTCCAATACGACCTTGTACAAAGACAACACTTTTAGCATTTTCATCGTAATGGGTTATAGGTTGTAATGTCTCAATGTATAACTTGTTGAGTTCTGTAGATTTGGATTTATCAGAAGTCCCCACAATAGGATGATTTTCCCAAGGCGTAAAATTATGGAAGTGATGGCTACTCGACTCTTCAGAATCTTTCATGCCAACACCGACTACGATATCTGTACGATCCATCCAGCTAGAACGAACTGCTTCATGCTTAGCCCCATTCACTTCTGTTGTAGAATCTGCAATACCTTGGCCATGCCCATTTTGTACATCTGCTGCAAAACCTGTAGCACTAAATGCACATGCTACAGCACCTAAAACCATTGCTTTTATCATTAATGTCTTGCTCATATAAATTACTTTCCTATTATTACATGTCTTATTTAATATCTATAATCTAAACTACAGTGGTATTATAGATGATCAATTGGCGCCAAATAATCGTATTCAATGTCATCAAAGGATTCTACAATCATGTCTTGACGACGTACCTTATCTAGCATTTTAGAGCGAGCTGTAGTAATCGTATCATCACTATGCTTGCCACCCCAGAAGGCAAATTTAGATGTACCTAATGTATATTTAAGAGTACCATATATACCTTTCGACATATTATTAGCATTGTTATACCCAATATCTAAAGATATATGTGGTGTCAATTGTAATTCAGCACCGATTTTAATGCCTTTATAATGGTTAGCATTTCGTGCAGTAAACCACGGCACAGACCAATGACCTGGACGCCCCCAATTATATTCTTGTTTATGGCTAAATCCATTGCCGTTCCAACGATACCCATTTACATAGGCACGAGCCCAACGTGCATTTTTAAAGGACCTTACGATCCCTATTTCATAGCCATCTAACACGCCACCACCTACATAGGTATTATAATTTTCACTAGGAATGGTATTGTATGGGAATGTATCTGGATAGCCATTAGGATACAACCGTTTAGGATATGGATTACCGCCACCGCCTTTTACGAGTTCCTTATCACCAAGGCCTCTATACACATTGGCATACACTTCGTTGAGTCCATTCACATACTCTACACCACCGCTGATACGATTGTAATTTCCTGTGAAAGCACGATCTACAAAAGCGTTAACACCTACATAAGCATGTTCATGTTTACTAAGAATACGATAACCAACACCTAAGCTACCAACCGTTCCTAACGACTCAGATGTTTTTTCATCTGTATTGATTTCCGTAAAAACATCAAACCCAAATGGTGACATTACAAGGTCTGGAGTGAAATAACCTCTTACCTCTTTAGAGGAGATTTTCTCACCACCACGGCCAATACGACCTTGTACGAACACAACGCTCTTAGAGTTTTCATCATAATGGGTAATAGGTTGTAATGTTTCTATATAGGCTTTAGTGATATTCCCGTAATCTGATTTTGTATTGTAAAAGTTATTATTATAATCACTAGGGAACATCCCCTTGTGTGAATCAGATGAGCCCCCAGTTTGCACACCTATAGCAATATCTGTTCGATCTAACCAATTGGAACGAACCGCTTCATGCTTAGCCCCATTTACTTCTGTAGTAGAATCTGCAATACCTTGTCCATGTCCATTTTGTACATCTGCTGCAAAACCTGTAGCACTAAATGCACATGCTACAGCACCTAAAACCATGGCTCTAAATACTAACTTGCTTATCATATATTACTGTCTCCCCACTAGCCTTTATAAGTGATCATAAGGTACTACCATCCAGAATTCTTCATAGGTATTACCTACTCGCATCGGGCTGCGATCTACTTTATCTAACATTCTAGCCCGTGCATTGGTAATAGTATCATCACTATGCTTACCACCATGCCAAGCAAACTTGGATGTACCTAATGTATATTTAACAAAGCCATAGGCACCACTAGAATTGTTATTGTCTGATGTATACCCTACATCTAGAGAAACATGTGGTGTAAGTTGTAATGTAGTACCAGCTTGCCAGCCGTGGCTTTTACCAACATTAAGAGTTAAGGCAGGACCTTCACCATGTGTTGTGGCGCCTAAGCCATTCCAATGATAAGCACCTACATAAGCACGTGCCCAGCGAGCATTCTTAAAGGTGCGTGCATAGCTTACATCATATCCGGACAATGCTTTTTGAGACTTGTAAACTGTATAACCTGCAGTGCCACCATCTAACAAGAATTCAAAATAACCTTCATATAAAGGTACATTATAAGGTTCAGATTTTGTACTATTTAATCCCTTATAGATATTAGCGCGAACTTCGTTAAAGCCAGATACATATTCCAAGCCACCGCTAATACGGTTATATTTTTTCGAGAAGGAATGATCATAAAACGTATTAACACCTACATAAGCATGTTCATGTTTACTGAGAATCCGATAGCCTAACCCTACATTAGCAACAGTTCCCAATGATTTAGTATTATGATGTTCTTCAGGTCTATACCGTTGTTCGCCTTTTTTAGTAACTGGATTGTATGGATACCAATATCCCCCATTGCCACCAGAGAAATAGCTAGCTTGATCCTCTTGTCCGCCTTTACCGATGCCACCTTGTACGAATAGAACTGATTTAGAGTTTTCATCATAATGGGTTAAGGGTTGTAATGTTTCTACCGAAACTTGAGCCCCTACCTTAGATTGGGTACCGACTATAATATCTGTACGATCCATCCAACTAAAGCGAACCACTTCATGCTTAGCCCCATTTACTTCTGTAGTAGAATCTGTAATACCTTGGCCATGTCCATTTTGTACATTTGCTGCAAAACCTGTAGCACTAAACGCACATCCTATAGTCCCTAACACCAACGCCTTAATAATTATGTTTCTTCTCATGACTTATACGCTCCCCTCGTTTTGCATAAGAAATAAAACCACACAACACTGCCCGTTCTTCACGTTCATTTCATGGTTAATTCATCTTCATTATAGGTATGCTTGTTTCTATAGTCAATATAACTCCTTATAGTTAAACGACACTTAAAGATTCTCTAAATCATTATGTTACAAATTGATTTCTATTTTCAGGCATAAGAAAAAGACCACCCGCAAGCTGGGTGGTCTTTTTTCTGGGGAATGAAATTGTTATTTGAATAAAGGCAAGATTGCGTTTGCTAAACCAGTAAGTGCAGCCAAAATTGCTTTAACGATAGTTGCTACCATTGCTCTTCCTCCTTCTCATATAAGCACAATAACTAAACTAACTATAAACATCTTAAACTAGGATATTAAGTTTAATATGAAATGAGTAAATTTTTACACATTAATTTTTCATGAGGAAAATAATAAAGTACTAATTATGATAGATAGTTTTATGAGAAAGATAGCATACAATGAATTCATAATTCTATATATTTTCTTAATATTTTGTAAACTAGCATAAATATGACTTAGAAACTCAGCCATAATAGAAAAACCCTTCTCTACATTCCCAGTTCAAACCGAACTAAAGAATATTAGAGAAGGGTTTCTATAAATTATCTTGTTTCCTATCTATAATTATAGGGATTTAACAACCTCTGCACAACGATGGCAAAGTGTAGGATGTTCGCTGTCTTGACCTACTGTATCACGGTGGATCCAGCAGCGTTCACATTTTTCAAGTTCAGATGGAGCAACTACTGTTGCAACGCCTGTTTCTTCGTCTTTTACAGCCTCTGCTGGAGCAGCGCCGTTTACGATGTGAGCTTCGGATACGATAACAAGTTTAGCCAAGCCTTCTTCACCAAGGGCGTTCAATGCGTCGAATGCAGCACCTTCAGCGTATACTGTAACAGATGCATCTAGTGGGTGACCGATTGTTTTGTCTTGACGAGCAAGTTCCAATGCTTTTTGTACGGATGTACGCAAGTCTAACAATTGGTTCCATTTATCAGCCAATTCTTGGTTGAAGTGTTCAGGATGACCTTGTGGCCAATCTTGAAGCATAACGGATTCAGGCATGCCTTCTTCTTTAGGCATGTACTTCCAAACTTCTTCTGCTGTGAAGGAAAGTACAGGAGATACCATAGCTACCAATGTTTTCAAGATTTCATACATTGCTGTTTGAGCAGAACGACGAGCTACGTTGTTTTTGCTTTCAGCATACATAGTAT